>Ga0007819_1000652_pt1 | contig 11518 bp, 11 predicted proteins | sample CryBogCBE07Jul09_FD_71203 | JGI IMG/M metagenome (GOLD analysis project Ga0007819, IMG submission 71203) | Freshwater microbial communities from Crystal Bog, Wisconsin, USA - CBE07Jul09 | ecosystem: Environmental > Aquatic > Freshwater > Lake | place: Crystal Bog, Wisconsin, USA | collected... | reverse complement strand
ACGCACTTCCATTGCTTACAATGCTTAAGCCGGCCGCTAGCAACAGCAGTCATGTTAGGTTGATCCAGATTGTTTTCACGACAAAACCGCTGCAAGTTTTTAATCTTATATTGATTTCCATCTGGATCGGTGACTAGGTATTCTTTGGCTAGCGCTTTCGCAACAGCAATTTTTTGCGACTCTGGTTGCTTAAATCCTATGCGGCTAAGTCGGAGCTTTTCAGCATCATACTTTCCTTGTTTCCATCTTTCAACCATAATCTGGCTATTTTTTATTTTTGTTTCCGGCCGATGTTTATAAGAACCACCATCTAGACCATTTTCCTCTTTTAAGTTAGCCCATTCTTGAGACTCTACAATGTTGTTGTCTTTAGAAAACCGTAAAGCATATTCAACCATTTTCTGCTCATCTGTAAATAGTTGGTACCACAAAGTTTCAATATGTTCACCGTGCTTCTTGATGTGGCGCTTCCAATGCTTGCCGGACCCCAAGTAAGCAACAGGATCTTTTTTGGTTGTTTTACCAAAGTATTTTAGACCGGTAACCTTGTGTTGTTTGATGTATAAGAATGTGGGTAGCATATGCATTAATTAAGTGAAGAACTATATGTATTTATACCAAAAAAAAGGGAACCTTTCGGTTCCCTTTCTAAGTACACTCTTAACGGTGTTTTTTATAATGTAAACAACAGCTTACATTAAATTGCGCACCCCGAAAATACGATAGTATACGTTGCTACGTGGTTGTAGTGTACCATTGCTTGGGTTTAAACCTTGAGCGAATGGGTTAGCTACCATGCCGTAACGAGTTTTGAATCCAATCTTAGGTTGGAATGTATACTGGTCAACAGCACGAACCATTTGGAGAGGAACGTATGGGCAATAGAACAAACCAGCATCATATGGGCTTGAACCTTTGTAACCAACAGTAACCAACTCTTGATTTGATGTGTAACCACCAAAGTATGGGTCAATGTAAACCTTGATACGACCGTGTAACATACCAGCAAATGTATTGCCTGTATCGTCAACTTGGAGGTCAGCTTGGAGAGCAGGAGTGTAAGAAAGAACACCAGCCATAGCCATTGCAGATGCTACGTCAGATGAAACAATCAATACGTTACCTTTACCTCTACGAGTCTGCTTGGCAATCACGTTAGCATCACGTTCAATTTGGAAAATCAAACCTTTGAAACGCTCAACTGACCAACGACCATTAGAGTCTGTATCCAAGTCAAAATAACCTTGAGTTGTTGTACCATACTGAGCACCAGGAACAGCAGTAGTGTAGATAGTACGGATAACTTCACGGTTGATTTCAGCAAGAATCTCTGTAGACAGAATGTTAGACAATTCTGTTTCAGCATCAAGACCATGAATTGCTTTCAAGTCTTGTGCAAGTTCTAAAGAGTATTCAGCTTTCAAAGCACGGGATTGTGCAGTTACAGTAACTTTCTCAATAGAGAATGCCATCTGTTGGAAAGCAGAATTGCCATCAGAACCAAGATACTCAGCAACTGAAGTCTGTAGACCAATACCAGTTGTGAAAGCATTTGCTGACTCATTAGAGATAGCATTGTTAGATGTATCTGTAGTTGGTGTACCAGCAAAACCGTAGTTGTTGTAAGGACCAGACTGTGAGCTTGTACCAGTGAAGATTGTGTTTGCTTCATTGTAGAAAGCTTCTGGACTTGCAGAACCTTGGTTGTTGTAACGAGCACGCATTGCAAAAATCAAACCGGTAGGACCAGTCATTGGCTGAACGCCAGCAACGTCATAAGCGATAAGATTTGGCAAAGAACGGCGAACTAAAGAAATCAAGATTGGGTCAAAATTTTGAACGCCACCTGTTACGTTAGTAGGACCGCCATCAGATTCCATCAATGACTGACGGTCTTGCTGCATAGCTTGTTGTTGATTTTCCAAAACAAGAGCTGTAACAGCTTTCTTGTATGGGTCTTTAATAGCGTCTAATTCTGGATGTTCCAGAACTGGTTGCCATTTCTTTTGTAGTTCTTCTGTTAAATACATGGTTTTTTCCTTTTAATTATTTTACCAATGTTTGTGAAATGGTTTTAGCATAAGCTTCCATTGAAGGATCAGCATAAGACTTTTTTGTTTCTTCTTCAATTTCAACTTCTTCATCTAATGCAAGTTTATCTGCAACTTTAACATCGGCTTTGAAATATGATTCTTTCAAAGTTTCTAGTTTGGTTACAAAATCTTCCTCAGTAGTATAGTCAACACTTTCTGCAAGTGATTTCAATTTTTCTACTTGAGTTTGCGTTAGGCCTTCACACGCTGTGTAGATAGCCTCAATTTTTTTCTGTTCGTTGAGTTCTTTTGAAAGCTCAACGCCTTTGCTGATTTGCTCGTTGAGGGAAGCTTCAAGTTCTTCAACTTTAGCTGCCAATTCTTCAACAACGCTAACTTTCTCAGCAGGAATATCAATGTAGTGTTCAACAAACAAGTTGCGCAATCCAGAAATAAAGTCTTCAGTAATTTCAGCACGGAGACCAGTTTCAATTGCAAGTTCGTTGTCTTTCATCCACTCCTCAACCATGTAGTTGAGATAATCATCAACTTTAGTGGCCAAGTCTTCTTTAATTTGTTCTACGGCAATTTCAAACTGTTCCATCAACTCTGATTCGGCTTCAGCAATAACTTCTTCAGCACGGGAGATGACAGCAGCTTCAAAAATGGTAGTTGCTTTTGTTACAAATTCTTCAGAAAGATTTTCACCAGACAACAAAGCATCAATATCTTCTTTCATTTTTTCTTTCATTTTGTCGTGCATGGCTTTTTTCTTCATCATTTTTTCTTCTTCTTCTTCAGAAATAACTTCTTCGTCAGCTTCAGTTTCTTCGCCATAAGACTGGAATGTAGCACCTGGATTAGATTGCATCATTTGTGGAGCAACCTTACCGGCAATACGGTCACGAATTGCTGAATAGTCTGTAGCAGGAGATTGAGCAGCGTGTGTTAAATCGGAACGACCCATTGTTTCTTGTGGTTGACCGGACAACTTGGTAGCACCAACGCCGTCTTTTTCTGCACCAACCGGAGGAGTAGCACCAGGAGGAGTAGCTGATGGCGTGCCTTTTGTGTAATCAGGCAATGTATCAGTTTCTTCTTCTGGAGACTGGCCGATTTCACCAGCATCATTAGTACCATAAGCAGTCTTGGACTGAATCTTATCGGCACCAACTTCACCCATTGGATGTTTGTCTGAGCCACGCATACCTTTTTTGGCAGCAATATTGGCATCAAAAGTTGATTTGGAGTCTTCGCCTAACAAAATTGCTTTAGCGGCTTCTGACAGATTAAAATTTCCCATTTTGTAAATCTCCTTGATTTATTGGATATATTTATATATTAAAGTTTTTTCATGAAATTATTGAAAATTTGTAAACTTACTTCTTCAATTTCTCTCTGCGAGGCCTTGCGAATTTGTTGTTGTGATTCTTCAATATTTTGCTGAGTCCAGATTCCGTTAACGAAAACCCACTCAGCACCTTCCATAATGCCTTGGACGAATGCTCCAGGAGCAGAAGGGTCTGCTACAATATCGGCTGCCGTGGCTAGCATGAAATCCGATTGAACCACATTAACTCCGTTAACATTTTTCAAGGATCCCATACCCCGTGAGGATACACCTAATTGGGCGCCACCTTCAATCAACTGACGAGCAATGGTACCCATAGGGGTGTCTAGTACTTTTGCTTTACCAATCCATTGGGTACCATCTTCAGATAACGACTTAATGAGGATAGCAACACGGTCCAAATTGATTGTTGGAGATTCTGGATGCCCCAGCTCTCCAAAAGCACGGTTTTTATTAACATATTCTTCTGTATAACGATGAACTTCTTTCTTCATCGTATTGTATTCGTATAAGCGACCGTTCTTGTTCTTTCTTTCGGAAACAAGGAAAGGACCTTCAATAAAGAGTTCCTTTTTACCGTCAACGCCTTCGGTAATATAATTTACCGTTTCGTGTATTTCTTTAATTAACTTCATAATCCCATTGATCCTCTTTTTCGTAGAGATATTTTTCTTTTTCGTAACGACTGAGTTAATTTAGCACGCCGCTTAAACTTAGCACGCTTTGCCGCTAGCTTCCTATGCCTACGCTCAGTAAAGGACATACGAACCATTTTACCACCACGAATGGTATAACCTGGTACTGCTGAAAAGGTCTTGCGTCTTTGAATCTTACCTTTTCTAATACGAACTCGGATTAACCGTTTTCTACCAATTCGTTGTACATTCGCTTCTGTTACAAAGTCTAAATCTACTTCAACTTCTTCATAAAGTTCTGCACTCAAACGCATTTTAACTTGGCTCAATTTCTCTTGAACCAAGCCAGCAAGCGCTACATTTAAAATGTTTCTTGCTTCAACAGCATTATTGCTTAAAAGCTTTGAAACAAACTCCTTCATTATGGAGTTACACCATAAGGAGCATAATTAAAGGCGCTTGGATCATTAAACTGTCCACGCTGATACATAGCATTATCTTTTCGCAATTCAATAATAATTGTATAAGAACTATTTGCTGCAGCACCAGAAGTGGCAATACCAATATGTCCATTAGCACCAACAGCATTATTTGGAATAGATGGCAATCCTTGGTCCGCTGAATATTCACCATTTCTATTCAACAACATTATTGGTGCGCTTGTGGTTCCTTGCCAAAATAAATTAACATAACCCGTGCTACCCATATTAACTGTATGGTTAATTCTGGTTACTTGCAAATTGTAATATGGTAGAGCAGATCCACCACTAGACAACAATCCTGGTACTGTGTTGGCATTCAAAGCACCATACAAGGTATTTGCCATAATTCTAACTGTATTAGATTCTTGGCCACTACCATCAAAAGCACCAGTCAATTTAATAACTGCTTTTTCAGTAGTATCCTTCAAAACCTGATATGTAAATTGATTTGCCATTTGTTATCCTATTTTAAATGTTTCCAGGCAAAGTCAACGACTTTACCAAAGTGTTCTTTACTTTTATGTGCCATATCAGACACCTTTTTCTTATTCTCGTCATTCAAAGCACCATGCACTTTCAGTACCGCATTAGCAGTCTGAACATCCACTTTCATTGTTTTACCATCTTTAAACTTGACTGCTTTAGCAGTATGGTTGTCTACAATGTGCTTTAGATGACCCATTACATCTTCATCCAATTCTTCAATTTCTACTTCTTCTGCTTGTAAATTCCAAGCCATGGAATCATAAAGTACGGTGACATATTTATCTAACTTATCAATGTAGTATAAGGCTACATTTTTGTTACCTGGATACTGCCTTACCGCCTTCCTTCGCATTATTAGGACTGCTGGAGGTACTGCTGCGTGGCTATGGTTTTGCTTGTCTTTGATTTCTTCAAAAACAGGCTCGTCCGTTACCTCCAAATAGTCCTTAAAATCTTTCATTCTTCTGCGGCAGTATCTTCTACACCAGCTTCCGGTGCATACATATTCATTGCTACCGCTTGTTTAGCAGCCGTAACATGAGCTGTCACCTTGTCATGGATGTTAGCATACAAAGCTTCTCTAAACTTTAAGCCATCGTTATCCATTGCATAATCAATAATATTTCGTGTTGAGTAATCTGCCATTTTTATCTCCAAAAGTTCAATTGGTTAAATATTTATAATATCCGTTTTAATTTCAATAAGGTGGACTCATTTGTCTGTGCTGCTTTGGTTTCTTCCGCAGCCTCATCTTCATCCACATCCGATGGACTTTCTGGTTGCTTAGGCACATTTGACATCATCATCTGCTGTGCCACTTCATTACCTACACCTACTGGAAGCCCCAGACCAGCTTCTTTTTCCTCATCAATCTCGTCTTGCATTAACTTGATTTCGTCATCAGTTAGGCGTAAGACATTGCGTTGAATCCAGGATTGGGAGAAATACCGACCTGTGTATGGATCCACATTTGACAATAAAGCCAAACGCTCTTTCATTAACTCAGCATCTTTGAGTTCGGTAAAGTTATTGTCCTTAATGAAGTCATAATAGATATGTTCCTTCATTTCGTCCCATTCCTCATTGGTGCAGATACCTTTGAGTACGCACTGAACCCGCATAGCTTGGTCAAACAAATCAGCAAACTTGTTACGCAACCGAGCAACAAACTTAGCAAACTTTAATTCGTCACGGGTAATCTCATTGACACGACCTAATGAGAAACCAGCAGACTCAGGATTTAAGCGTGAGACCGGAACATTGAGTGCTTTGTAAAGCTTACGCTCAAAGTATTTAACGTCTTCCAGCTCTCCTAGGTTTTGACCACCAGGTAGCGTAGCAATTTCAGTACCTTTACCACCTTCACGGCGTGGTAACCAGAAATCTTCCATCATTGATAAGAATTTGCGGTCATCACGAACTTCACCGGTGTTAGCATCATATACAAGTTTGTTCTTGTATTTTACCATGATGTCACGCAGATATTGTTCTGCTTTTAATTTTGGTAAATTACCCACATCAATGTAAAAAATACGGCGCTCAGGTGCACGGCTAATACGATAGATAACAGTAGCATCTTCAATCATCCTTAATTGATTTAATGGCTTGATTGCTTTGTGAAGATAAGACAGTACCACGGCACGGCGAGAATCCATGAGACCAGAAACAACTGAGATAATGGAATCTGTGGTAATACGGACACCAACAGGACCAAAGTTGCTAGAAGAACCAGTAGTAACCTTATCATTGAAGATATAGTATTCATTAACAACATTCATTACCTCTACGCCAGTGCGTTCATCTTTTTTCTTCTTAATCTCACGCACTTTGCGGAGCTTTCGAGGATCAATGTAACGGAGTTCTTTAATACCTTGAGTTGGATTTTCACGGTCAATAATAATATGGTAATACATCTTACCATCAATATAATATCTACGGAAAATATCTTGTGCCATGTTGTTGTAGTTCAACAAACGCAACAAGGTGCTGAATTCGGTTTGTAATGCTTTTTTAATTTTTTCTGGTTGCTGCAAATCGTCCAGCACCATTTTGATAATCTTACCATCATCATCTTGGCAAATGGCTTCATTGATAATATCATCCACAGCCGATTCAATCTCAGGCTGCATGGCCATTTCACGGTAACGAGAGATGAGCTCTACTTCATTCTTGGCGGTCCCGTCTAAATCCACGTAGGTTCCATAATAGGCCGCACTGGTAATAGTGAGGGCTCCATCATCATTGACAGGAGGGCTAAAGGACTGCTGAACAGCTTGGTCGTCATTGCGTTGTTTTCTAGCAATTTCAAAACCAAATAAGCTAAATTTATTATTGTTTGCCATATTCTTCTAATCCAATTCAAAAAAAACATAATGAGAGGACCGAAGCCCTCTCGTAAAATAATTAAACGTCTGTGCTGACAGCATTTGTCCAATACTGATAGGCAAATGTTACTGAATATTCTTCAATAGTATCATTTGAACCCCAATCTAAATCAATTGGAGCAATATCAACCGGGAACATTCCAACAAACTTATATTGATTGATGGAAGCACCAGCTTTGCCGTATTGGTTAACTGTAGCATCAACTGTGTATGAAGATGGTGATGTTGCTGCACCACTGCGTACATTGCCTGCGTGGCTATTAATAGCATTCATCCAAGATTCCATAGAATTACGAATCGTGAAGTCTTCGTCATTAATAATCTGCAATGTCCAGTCGGTGAAGGTACGATTACCAGCAAACTTCATCTCACGACCAAAGTAATAAAGAGGTACAGTACCTACGGTGCTACCAGGTAATTGTGCCGCTTTAGCCATGAACTGAAGCTTTTGTCCAGCTGCTGTTGAGTTGTTAGCGAATGTAGGTAATGTTAGAGTTACTTGAAATAGATTGGGACGGGCTCCGTCACCAATCAAATTTGCTCTAAATTCGGATACATTAAATGTCATTTTTTTCTCCTATATCCTTATTTATTAGAACTGTCCAACGACTTCAGTAAAGTCTACACCTGTACGCACTGCCACAAAGTTCAACTGAATGTAGTTGATGCTGCGGGAAGGTTTAATGTAGATATCACCAACAAATTGGTTAGCATCAATAACAGCAGGAGTGTTGTTTGTAGAATCACAAACTACTTTGAAGTCATAGATACCACGGCGTCCTTGAACATCACGGAGGAATGGAGTTACCAAAGCAACAAACTGTGACTGTGTGAATGAATCGTTGAATTCAAACAATGAGTACTTAGCAGCTTGAGCAATTGTCTTTTCCAAAACAATAAACAATCTACGAACATTGATACGGTCAAATGCAGATGGTTTAGCTTGTAATGTTTTGTCACCGTACAGAATTGTTCCGTTAGATGGGAATGTTACTACTGGATTGATACCAACAGAGTACAGAGCATCACGCTGAGTCTTGTTTGGATTCCATGCCAATTTAACAACATTCTTCAGATTACCACGATTGTATCCAGCTGGAGAGAACCATGGATCACGAACTGAATCGGTGTATACACAAAGACCAGCAATATCACCGTTCAATGGTACCCAACGATATGTGTTGTTGTATTTGTCAAACTGATATTTCCAACCGGTATCGGCAACAGCATAAGATGTTGAACGAGCCAATGAATTGTTCCAAGCAATGATGTTATCAACTTCAGAACCAGACTGACCAATTACAGCATCAGAAGGTGGTGAAATGAAAGCCACACAATCACGGCGTGTATTAACAATGTTATCAATTACCCATTGCTGAACTGTTACATCATGGCCACCAGTCATTACTAGTGAAACATTAACTTCATCAGCATTAGCAAAGTAACTATAAGAATCAATTACATCAGAATCTTGTATTGCTGCTTCAGTACCACCAGATAATGATACTGTTTGTGCTGTTGCAACGGTAGCAAATGATGTATTCGCTAAAGGTTGACCCCATGTAGCATTAGTTGTGCTATAGCTTACTGGATCAATTGCGTAAACATACTTAGAATTATTATAGATAAAGTTCTTATAGTAGTTTGAGTTACCCAAAGAATCAATTGAATCAGAACCTTTTGAGAGATACTGGAATACTTCTAATACAGTATTCTTGGTACCACTAATTGAGCCTGTGGTATCCATAACAACGATATGTACTTCATCATTGGCCGCACCGGCTGCTGCAGCTTGTGCAGAAGTTCCTGGAGCCCCAGTAACATAATTAGCAATACCAATACCGTTAATGTTCCATGCGGGTGAGAATGAAGCAGAATCAACCAAAGAGATTGTTAATGAGTTACCTACTACACCAGGATAACGAGCGGTGAAAGCACCATATTCGTTGTCGTTACTGCTGACCAAATATGTAGTTTGAAATACATCTTCATTGGCAATTTGAACACCAGGAGCAGCTGCATTAGCAGTAGCATTGAATGTATTGTTGTTTGCTGTACGAACTAATTGAAGATTGTTGCCGTAAGCCAAGAACGAAGCGGCAGTAAAGAAAGAAACATATGTATTAGCATCCGGACTACCAAAGACTTTTGCTAAGGTAATTTCAGAGTCCACTAGAATTCTTTTGTTTACTGGACCCCATGTAAAGTCTCCAGCAAAGGCGCCGGCTGTAGTTAGAATTGAAGGTACGACTGTGGTTAAGTCAACTTCAGAGACATTTACACCGGGAGAAATTTGAAAACCCATTTTATCATCTCCTTGATTATAATATGATATTGGTAGTTATAGTACCATACGGTTATTTATGAATCGCCATATTTAGAGTTTTTTGCTTACCTATGGATTTCTCTAAAGTATGATGCGTAAGTCTCACCAGAATCCGCCTTTTCCCACACATCTCCGCCTTCCATCATAAAATTATGCTCTAAACCGTCTTCAATGACTGGGGCTGGTGGTGTCAATTCGTCAACTTGATTCATATTCTCCAGCTGGAGTTGCTTACGAATATCATGGTTAACGATTTCTCTAAAGTATTTCTGCGTGGTTATCCAAGCAAACATGACCAGACCCATGACCATATCATCGTTAGCATCCGATTCTGCTGCAAATGAGTTCTTATTCGCAACAAAGGTGGTCAGTTCCGAGATGGTATCAAAGTCATTGACAACCAACTTATCACCTTCAATCAAGGTTTTAAGATTGGAACAACCAATCCGTTTGACTTGTGGTGACATTTTGAGTCCTAGCTGGACACCTCTGGCAAATCCAGCGGAGAGTTGCTGAGGCTTCTTGTTACCGGTAAACACTTTCCAAAGGTTCTCGTACTCCAAGTCTTGGTGCAGGATATCAGCCACTTGTGGAGTATTATTGATTTCCACCAATACATACGCATCATTGTATAGCTTGGCCGCATTATAGATTTCAGTTGGAAACAGTATAGGAGATACAGAAGAACTCTTATAAGTTGCCACCTGCTCATATGGAGTGGTGGAAATGTCAATCACCGAGAATGTGGAGCAGTCTAATCCTTTACCTTCCGATACATCAACCACCAGTGCATACAGGTGGTCTTTAGCATTATCGTCATCACCTTTCACTGGAGGCTTGTAGATTTTAACCTTGTCATGCTCCGTGACTGGATCTTGATAAACCATTTGCTGAAGTTTTAGTCCAGAAATAAGCGTATTGGAACTGCCAAGAAACATTGTAGAAAACTCTTGGTCAAAATTGTGTTCTCCAATGTTTTTAATCGTTTCTTCTTTCCAAGTCTCATCACGACCTGGTACCTGCGACCAATGTACTTCAAATGGAACATAACTGTTTCGTTTATTGACCGCATCTGTCCAAATCTTATAAAACAGATTCATGCCGTTAGGAGTAGACACAATAATAATCTTGGTCTTGGTGCCAGCAGTAATCACCGGATAAACGGAAGTCATAAATTCTGAAGCAATATTGGATGGTACAAAAGCAAACTCGTCAAGTAAAACACAATTATATGATCCAGACCGTGCTGCTGAAGAAGATGTTGAATCGGCAGTAATTTTGGAACCATTTTCTAGTTCAATGTGACCTTTGTTCCATTCCAAAACACCTTGCTGTAACCATATTGGAAGATTTTCATAAGCCAGCTGCAGCCGTGCTAAAATGTCTCTAGCTGTTTTGCCTCTATTAGCCAACAATGCAATATTATAGGAATCTTGAAATAAAATGCACCATAACATATAAATTACTGAAGTTGTGGTCTTGGATGATTGTCTAGGACACTTCAAAATTACAAAACGATTTTCATCAAAAGTTTGTAACATTGTTTTTTGGAAATCATACAAATTTATATTTACCAATCCGTGGTCAAGAGTAATAATCTTAACATACTTAGCAAAATATAGTACATCTTTAGAGCATTTAACATATTCATCAAATTGCTCTTGCGTATAATTTACTTTGACACCAATCTTTTTTAGATTAGCATTATCACGGTACGATTCTTTATTTGTTGCCATTATCTTTTAATAACTTCCCAAGGTCTGCTGTGGAACCAACAAAAATTGCTTTATCAATATTCGTGTTAGTCACTTCTTTCTTTTG
>Ga0007819_1000646_pt1 | contig 11606 bp, 13 predicted proteins | sample CryBogCBE07Jul09_FD_71203 | JGI IMG/M metagenome (GOLD analysis project Ga0007819, IMG submission 71203) | Freshwater microbial communities from Crystal Bog, Wisconsin, USA - CBE07Jul09 | ecosystem: Environmental > Aquatic > Freshwater > Lake | place: Crystal Bog, Wisconsin, USA | collected... | reverse complement strand
ATCTGATTTTTTTAATTTAATTACTAAAAAATATAATATTGATGTAAGAACTGATTGGGATGATTTCCAAAATGTTCATTTTTGTATTTATAAATATAGTAGAAATCCGAGAAAAGGAGAAGTATGTGCTACTAAAATTAAAAATGGAGAATTTTGTTGTAAACATAAACCTAAAAAAAATATAGCTAAAGATGTAGCTAAAGATGTGTCTAAAGATGTAGCTAAAGATGTGTCTAAAGATGTAGCTAAAGATGTAGCTAAAGATGTAGCTAAAGATGTAGCTAAAGATGTAGCTAAAGATGTAGCTAAAGATGTCTCTAAAGATGTAGCTAAAGATGTGTCTAAAGATGTAGCTAAAGATGTAGCTAAAGATGTAGCTAAAGATGTAGCTAAAGATGTAGCTAAAGATGTCTCTAAAGATGTCTCTAAAGATGTAGCTAAAGATGTAGCTAAAGATGTAATTAGTCCTAAACCAAACTCTAATATAGATAAAAGTTTAGTTGTAATGTTATATCACAAAATTGGAAAATATGTACACAGACAAAGTCGTCTAATATTTTTTTCAAAAGATCATAAAGTTGTGTACGCTAAATTATCTCTTGATGATAAAATTGTTCATTTATCTGATAAAGATATTGATGTATGTAAAAAGTATCAGTTTAAATTTGACCAAAGTCTTTTAAAATAAAGCATCAAGTTTTTCAAAGTTTACAGTTGTTCTTTTTAACATTACAAAATTATCAAATGATATTTCTTCTAATAATAGAAATATAATATGAAAGATGTATGTATCTTCTATCATTAGATCAATTTGATCATTTCTTTTTTTAGAAAATGAATTGATCAATGTTTGGTATTCATTTTCCAAAACATTTTTACGAATATTTGACGTTTCTTTTGTGAATAAATTTTTATATTTTTTAATTTCATTTTTTTCTTCTTCATCCAAATTTTTTATATAACTTGAAAATTTATCTGTTTTTTTCTGGTATTCAATTTTCTGTTTTTTAAATTTTTCAATAATTGCATCATAATTAGTCTTATTTAAGTTAGAAATTTCTTTAAGGTTTGTATCAATGATATCACAAATGATAGTAAAAAATTGTCTGTTAATATTGCCTATTTCATACTGCATTTCTGTTATATTATCAATCAACTCTTTTACATTTACAATATACATATAGCATCTAACATCTTTTGTAAAATTTTTAATATAAAACAAGTTTATTTCCTCTCCAAAATGTAATGCCATGATTTTCTTGTTCTGAATGCCTATAGTGTATTCTAATTTAGAAAAAGGGATATTTATACGTTTAATTTGTCTTGTTATTCTTTTTTCAAATTTTTCAACTCCATCTCCATTAATAGTAATTTGTTTATTGTATTTTTGCGAGAAATTCTTATATGAATCTTTATCTGATTTTTGTAGAACCATATCAATCTGATATTCATCAAATTTTGCATAATCTTCTTCATCTAAAACTTCATCTAATAACTTTAACTCATAAATGTTTCTTTTATTTTTTATTTCAGAACGAAGTTTTGTAGGTATATAAATGAATAAAAATTGTTGTATTGAATAGATGTACGCTTTTATCATTGAACATTTTCCATCAAGTGTATAATAATCAATGACTGATATACCTGAATTTTCTAATGAATTTTTTAGTTTTGATAAATCAATGATACTCATTGTTTTTATTATGTAAATCTATTTATATAAATAGATTTAAAGTCATTTTACAAATAAAAATGGATCCTATTGAACATCTACAAACAGATGATTCTGATGTAACAGATAAAGATATGTACGTGGTTAATACCATCTTTACACATGAAAAAAAACAAAAAACTTATCAAGTTAAACATGTTATCATCGCATCTCTTTTATTTTTAGTTCTATCATTGCCACGTCTTGATGAATTAATTGAATCAGTTGTAAAAACAACCAATATTTACGTTAAATTATCCATTAAAACAGTTTTTTTCTTCTTTTTTTATTTTTTAATGATTAATTATGTAGTAAAATATTAAAGGCAAACATAAAATTAATTCCCAAAGAAAAAATTTAGTTATTGATATATTCATCGTTCTTTTATCCTTTATAAAAGATGGTCTAGATAGTAAAAGTAAAATTAAAGTAATGGCAATATAACAAATCAATAGTTTAGACATTTATAATTAAAAAAATTAAAGATTATAACATTTTCTACAAACAGGTTCATATTCTGACGATCCAATTAATATCTTTTCAGATGATTGAATTAATCTTTTACTAAAAATAGCTTCTTTACCGCAACTGCATACAGATGATAATTTTGTAATGCTATCACAAAATCTTATGAGATCTATTAAATCTCCAAATACATCTTTTTTATAATCACATGAAAGTCCTGCTAAATAAACAACTTTATTCATCGTTTCAACCCATCTAAGAATAGTTTCCTTGCTATTTTTAAAAAATTGAAATTCGTCGATGCATATGATATCATATTGTTCAATTAGATCATCTGTTAACAAAGATGTCTTAATACATTTTACATTTGCCAATTGCAAATATGAGTTATGACTATAAAAAAAATCGCCTCTTGTATCATATGAATGATTAATATAGATAGAATTACTAGATTTATTTAGTATATTTGAAAGATAAGTAGTCTTACCACTAAACATTGGTCCTGTAATAATGTGAAGCATTTTTAATATTTTTAAAAATGCTTTTAATTCAAATCAATTTTATTACTTTTTTTTCGTATACTTTCTTTTAGTAGTAGAATCAGTAGATTGTACAACCGATTCTACAGCTACTGGTTGTTCCACAGCTACTGGTTGGTCTACTACTGGTTTTTCCACAGCTACTGGTTTTTCTACAACTACTGGTTTTTCTACAACTACTGGTTTTTCTACAACTACTGGTTTTTCTACAACTACTGGTTGGTCTACAACTACTGGTTGTTCTACAACTACTGGTTGTTCTACAACTACTGGTTGTTCTACAACTACTGGTTGGTCTACAACTACTGGTTGGTCTACAACTACTGGTTGGTCTACAACTACTGGTTGGTCTACAACTACTGGTTGGTCTACAACTACTGTTTTAGTAGAACTAAAATGCTCATTATTATGATGAGCAATTTGCATATTAAGAGTATTGTTTGTTACATATATATTTAGAAAACTAAAATCGGGTGATTTGAACATTTTTAATAAAATGTAAAGGTTTAAATTAGTTTATTCTATCGTTTAGTACCTGACATGGTATAATTACCACCTTTTTGTAAAGGTGCTAAACGTTGTTGCCATAATTCAGAGTTTCTCTTTCTCATTAAACGTGTCATTAAATCAGTACGAAAATCAATTGTATCGTCCAGAACACCTTGTTCTGCTATTTTTCGACTATTGCAATTGTTTGACATAATATCATTATTTGATTGAACAATGCCATAAGAATCAGCTTTTAATAAATGATCAATATTTGTTCTTGTGATATAGTTAGGTCTTCTTACTGCATTAACATCATCATAGTAAAATCGAGGCTGACCTGTAATTTCATGTTCATACTCTCGGTAACTAGTTCCGTATCCATTTGATCTAGGATCGTATACTTCATAAGGCGCAGTTCCATAATCTGTTTTATCAATTTCTTCAACTGGTTCATATAAACTAGGATCTAATGCTGTATACAGAGTATTTCCTTTTTTATCTTTTGTTATTTTTCTAGGAGGAATTTGTTGGTCAAAAGAAATACCAATATTATAATTGATAGGTTCAATGATCTGTGTTTTATAATAAACGCCTGGTGTAATTGTACTTGTAAATAATTCATTATTTAATTCTTTTACATTTTCATTTCTTTCACAATTTCCAGCCATAAAATTTGTAGGCAAATCGTAATTAATATTACTAGGATCATATGTACATGAACGATTTACATCTCCTTGATATTTTAATACCCCATCTGTCTTGTTAAATTTATATGCATCACTTATTAAACGATTTTTTTCTACTAAAACATCTTTAGGTATTACAGTAGATGTACCCATTTGGGACCCATTATCCAAAGGAATAGGATATTTACCATTATATTCTCCTAATGTATCTAAAGGAGTTTGAGGACTTTTATATTTATTTTGATAGTAAGAAGGTTTTTGTGCTTCATAATTTTCAACTAAAGGTTCATCGCTTGTATAATATCCACTTCCATAATAATCTTGTGTTCTCTTTTCATTAATAACACTAGGATAAACAAAATCATTTTCTTTCCAGTATTCCCAATCATAAGAAGGTGGTGCTACTACAGGTGCAACTAATGTTTTAGGATTTGGAGGTCCAACTAATCTTTGATTTTTTGAAATAAATGTTTGATCAGGAACAATTTCAGTAGATTTTATACGTTCATCTGTATAATAAGAAGGAAACTTTTCAACAGTATAACGGTTACGTTTAAAGTTATTTACTCCTTCTTTATAAAGATTTTCTGTTTTTTGAATATAATTATTTTCTTTTTTTTCCTTGTAATGTTCATAGATATTCATCTGATCCTTTTGTAAGTAGTAAAGAATAATAATAAAAATAATAGAAAGCATAAAAAATAATAATGAATGTTTATAACCAATCAAATACATGATTAAAAAAGTAACAATTATAAGTCTAGTAATTGTATTAATTTTTTCTTCACGTCTCATTACATCTTTTGGAACGAATTTTATATCCTTAAATAAAATTAAAGGATTTTCTAACCAAAAAACTGAATTACAAGTATTCATTTTATAAAAATGAATATAAAAAATTATAATCAAGAAAAATTAAAAATAATGAGCAAGAAAAGATGCTTTTTTTTAAAAGGTTTTATCCCTGAAGAAGTTGATAAGAAGTATGGTTTATACATCGTTTCAAACATTGAAAAAGAAAATATTGTTTTACAAAATAAAACAAATATTTTTGATGTACTTGAAAAAAATGAAGAAATACCTGTATCATTCTTAGATGAAAAAAATGACAAGTGTCTTGTTACAATGTTAGATTGGCTAAATAAGGATGTTTTCCCGGTTAAAACAGATAAACTATGTTTTTGGTGTAAACACTCTTTTACTTCTAAACCATTAGGCTGTCCTATTAAATTTATTAACAATAGAATTGAAAAATCTTACGTTTCTCATATCACAAAAGATAAGTACTACATGAAAGAAAATATTACTAAAACAAAATTAGAAAAAGTTATGAGAATGAAACTTGATTCATTTGATATTAAAATAAATGAGAATGAACATTATTTAACAGATGGCATCTTTTGTGGATTTAACTGTATTATTGCTTTTATTAATGAAAATTCACATGATTCTTTTTATAGTGAAAGTAAATTATTGACCTATAGTATGTATAATGAAATGGTAGGAAAACAGGCGAAAAAAATTAAAGCATCTCCTCATTGGAGATTATTGAAAAGTTTTGGTGGACCATTAACGATTGAAGAATTTAGAAAAACATTTAATTTATATGAATATGAAGAATGCTCTTTTCATATGAAAACTTTATCTAAGATTTTTAAAGAAAAATAAAATTGAAATTAAACTTTAAAAAGAAAACATATTAAACAAGAATGTTTAATATGTTTAATACGTACAAGTGTGATCATAATTGCTGTAATTATAAAATTACTCCTTATAAACAAGTAAAATGGAATAATGGAGACGGATGGAAGTCAAATACTGGAAAAATTGTAAAAGCTGGTAGCTTTATCATTGATCCTAGTACTTCAAAAATTTTACTTGTACAATCAAGAGGACAATTATGGGGACCACCAAAAGGCACTATTCAAGATGAAGAAACATACGAACAATGTGCTATTCGTGAAGTTTTTGAAGAAACCGGTATTACTTTAGATCCTAAAATTTTTTTAGGCCATACTCTTGTTAAAAATAAAGCTCTCTATTACACAACAGAATTAAAAGAAAATGACACAGAACCTCAAAATCATATTAAAGATAACGATGCTAATGGAATTGGATGGTTTAATATTAATTGTTTAAATGAATTAATTGAATCGAATAAAATTAATCTAAATCAACATTGTAAAATTTTAATTAAGAAATTTTTTAGGAAGAATGTAATGTAATAATCCAATCACTATTAAACTAATACCTATAGGCAATAAAATATCAGATAATTTCATTTTAGGAGAGTTTTGAGGTTGTTCTAGTACAGGATCAGTTGTACTCATCAAGTTTAAATTAGGCAAAGAAGTTGTTCCTTTCTCGATTTCTATATTAGGACTTCCCTTATCATCAATATAATCTATAGTTTGATAGACTGTATTTGACAGAAATTCAATCTTTCCATTTTTACTAGGATAATTAAACCAAACTTGATCTAATGTAATATAGTATGTATCATCTAATGTTGACTTATCTATTTTTCCATAAACAACTTTATTATCATATACACTAGTTGTATCTGATATTTTACAAAGGATATTATGTAAAGGAGCAATTTTAAATAATTCAAGTAATTTTATGTCTGGTTTTATGTTAACCTTTGCTAATAAATTCATAGAATTTGTATTTATTGGTTCCCAATTAATTATTTCATATACATATGAGTTTTTTGCCATTTATTTATATATAACATTTTAAAAGTTTTTATATTATGTAAAATGTCTGGCGATCTTACCATTAAATCATTAATGACAGAATTAACTGGTATAAAAACAGAAGTAAAAACAAGACGTGCAGAACTTTCTAAAATGTTAGAAAGAGAAAAAGAAATCAAGGTACAAATTTCTTCATTTTTAAAAGAAAAAAATCAACCAGGTGTAAAAGATACTGCACAAGGTGTTGCTGTTATAACAGAAAAAGTATCAAAAGTTGTTCCTAAAAAGAAAAAGGAATCTAAAAATGATGCACTAAATGTTCTTCGACATTATATGGATGATAGTAAAGCTCAAAAAATTTTTAATGAAATGGAAGAAAGTCGTAAAGGTGATAAAGTAGAAAAAGAAGTATTAAAAATCATAAAAATTTAAATTTTTTAATAGATAAAATGTACGGTTTAGATGAAAAATCAAACATGAAACGTATAACAAATCCTCCTATAATTGAAGAATTTAAAGTATCAGTTAAAGGATACTCTTCTCTTACCATAGGCATTGCTATTTTAATTATTTTAGTAATCGTTTACTTGCTATACAAATATACTAAATCAGAATAAATTAAAATTTTAGATTAAATTTTAGATTAAATTTTAATTCAGTAAAACACATAATTCATGCATAAATTCCTGATTATAATTCAAGTCATCAAAGTTCATATTATCAATAAAATATTGTTGAGCTCTCATTGAATCATCCAATAACTTTTCACGTCTTGATCGATCATCTGATGATAAACGTTCTCTTTCCCTATCTATTCTTTCTGCAATTTTATCATACATCTCTTTTGTAACTGTTTGTATCGGTACTTTTAATTGTTGACAAAATAAACGCGCTTCAATATCCTCCTTTAAATTTCCATTCACATCTAAAATCTTGAATTTCTTTCTAGAAATATCAGAACAACAAATCATCATCTTTCCATCAGGTGTCTTGATAATTCTATCTACACATACTCCTGCTAATCCTTTCTGTCCATTAAAAAAATCATGTTCTGTATAATGTTCTCTGATTTTTTCTTCAATCTTTTTAGGCTCTAATTTATCCAAAGTATAAGTTGGAGATAGAATATTTCTAATATTATTCACTGTATTATTAGTAGTTGTGACTTTTGTTGCTCCATCACGTGCAAGTGTCTGAATAAAAGTATCACATTGACTTATCTTTAATTCAAGCTTTGTTATCGTCTTTTCATGTTGCTTTTCAAGTTCATTGTAACTTTTTTGAAGTAAATCATGTTCTACTTTTAATTTCTCGTGATCTACTTTTAAATTAATGTATTCTTCATTTATTTTTGATTCATAGTTATAACGAAGATCTTTTAATTCATCCTTATGCTGATTTTTAAGATCTTTTATATATTCATCATTATCTAACTTAAATTTTTTAATAATAATATTATATTCTTCATTAATTTTATTTTTTTGTTCTATTAATTCTTCTTGATATTTTTCATGTATTTTTAGAAAATTATATTTTTTACAGATATCTATATGGTTTAATAAATTTTTATTATTAGTAAACACTAACTGACACCCACTACATATAAATTTTGTTTCTAATGTTAATCCTCTATTTTTTAGACACGATTTATTATTGGATAAATGTGCTTTTAATGTATATTTTGTTTTAAATGAAATATTACAATACTCACAATTCATTTTATATAAATAAAATAACTTTAAATAAATTTACTAAAATAATTTTAGTAAATTAAAAATAAATTTAGTAAAATTATTTTTTTATTAGTAAATTAAGTTTTTTTTAAAAAAATTTTAGTAAATCATTTAAAAAATTTTTATCTAAAAAAAGTGAGTTAACCTGATATGCTTTAAAAAAAAAATAGTTTCTAAATATTTTTTAAAATCTAACTTTCTAAATATTTTTTTCCAACACACACAATTTTTGTGTGTGTTGGAATTTTAAAATAATTTATTTTAGAAATAAAAATATTAATTTATACTTAAAAATTTAACCAAATAAAAATGGCAGATCGTAAACCATCTCCCTATGCAACTTTTAATGTATACAATGGCAGTATGGCGATGAAAGAAACAAAAGAAGTAATTAATACAGCTAAACCTCTACCTCAACAACCTGTTAGAGAAAATTTTAAAGGTCAATCTCAACAAAATAAAATACCAGAAATTCAACCAAGACAAATTCAAAACCAGGTCCAAAATCAATCTCAATTACAACAACCTTCACGTTTTAAATCAGTCCAAACATCAGAACATTTATACAATGTACTAAAGAATGGTCTTGAAAAATTTCAATCTAATTTTACTTCAAATAATATGACACCTCCTCCAATGAAAATGTTTTTAAAATTATACACGGAATGGTGTAACCCATGTAAAAAAATTAAACCTGTTTTAGATGAATTATCGATATCAGAAGAATACAAAGATATAATTTTTCTACAATTTGATGCAGATTTAATGATGAAAGGACAAGATCAATATTCAAAAGAATTGATAAAATATTTAAAAGTTGGCGCTGTTCCTGCATTTTTTGGATTTGTGGATGGAAATCTAATAGATACTGTAATGGGAGCAGATGTTAATGAAATTCAATTATTATTGAATAAAATTAATTAATTGGTTAATAAATGTACGACATCATTATTATTGGTGGAGGAATAGCAGGATTATATACTGCTTATAAATTATGTGATCATAAAAATATTTTATTAATTGAACGTAATAAAGTACTAGGTGGTCGTGCAAGTAATACTTTATTTGAAGATGTTTCAGTTGTAACTGGGGCAGGAATTGGACGTAAAAAAAAAGACCATTTATTAGTTGATTTAATGAACGATTTTAACCTTCCTATTAAAGAATTTGAAGTAAATCATGATTATTCTTATACTGGTATAGACTTAGATATTAATAAAATATTTAAACTACTTCGTTCTGAATATATTAAAAATCCAATTGAATCAACTTTTAAAAATTTTGCAATTTCCGTATTAGGAAAAAATACATATAATGAATTCATTATATTAAATGGTTTTACTGATTATGAAAATGAAGATGTTTTTGATACATTATTTAACTATGGCATGGAAGATAATTTGAGTGAATGGATTGGTTTTAGTGTTCCATGGAAAAAACTAGTTGAAAAAATGAAGAATAAAATAGGCCTAAAAAATATTTTATTAGATAAATCTGTGATACAAATACAAAGATTAATTGATTCTACATTTTCATTAAAATTAAATGATGGTATAAAAATTATTTCAAAACGTGTTGTAATTGCAACCACAATTGAAAGTGTATTATCATTAGTAAAAGTTCAGAGAAAAATTTACAAACAAATAAAGTCTCAACCTTTCTTACGTTTATATGGAAAATTTGATAAAGAATCTGCTTTACTTATTGAAAAATACATAGAAACAACTACAATGGTAAAAGGACCTTTACAAAAAATTCTACCGATGAATAAAGAAAAAGGCATTTACATGATTAGTTATAGTGATAATAAAGATGCAATGTTTTTAAAACCATACATTCAAAATACAAGATCAAATAGACTTTTTTTATCTGAATTAATTGAAAAGGCATTAGGACTTTCTAAACACTCATTATGTCTTACATCTATAAAAGGAATTTATTGGGAAACTGGTACTCATTATTATTCACCAAACCCAACTGAAATGTCAAGAAGAGAATTTATACATAAAGCTCAACGTCCTATGCCTGGTATGTTTATTGTCGGTGAAATGATTTCTATGAACCAAGGATGGGTTGAAGGTGCTTTAGAAAGTGTTGATTGTGTTTTAGATGAAATTTAAAATTGATAATTTATAAAAAATAATTTATAAATTATATTAATGTCTACCAAAATATTTGTAATTTAAAAAAGTGTCTACCTAATAAAAGATGTATCGACAACTTTTGAAAACTAGTTTAGCACGCTTTGAACTAATTGAAAAAAATAGAAATTCACCAAAAGGCTTACTTTTTTGTAATGGATTATGCCAAGATTTTAGACCAGAATCTAGTTTTTCATTGCATAAAAATTTATGTAAAGAATGTAGAAATTTAACTGGACTTGCTATGAAACAAATAGCTGATGATAAAATATCCTTAGAACAATTTAAAGAAAATCCACAAATAGTTCATGGGTTAGAAAAAATTATAGAAACAGAACAAGAATGTAAAAATTGTAAACAAGTAAAAAATATTTCAAATTTTGAGACATCAAGGAAAACTTGTAAAGCTTGTAGAACTATTCAGACGATTAGCAGAAATAATAAAGACCTTGATACTCATATATCTGATATAGAAAAATTAAAAACTAATATTAATGAACTTCAAACATTCATCAATCATATTCCTAAAGATAAATTAATCAGAATTATATCACATTTTAATGTTGGCAGAAAAGCAACTGATACGAAAGAACGTATGGTCTACAATATGGTAGAACATTTTAAAAAATTATTAAACCCTAATATTTGCCTAGGTGGATGTGGATTTATTTTAGAAGAACAATTTTCAAAATGTAAAAAATGCAAAAGAATTGAAGAAAAAAAAGTAACTAATCATCAACTATCCAATATAGAGTTTGAAAATAATATTGAAGAATTCGTCTCAACTCTTGAACAATTAAAGAAAGAAGAAGATATCTATAACAAAAAACAAATTGTTATGATTGCAAGAAAACTTGGTTTAGATCCAAAACAAAAAGTAAAAAAATATGAAATTATTTCTTTAATTAATACTGAATTATCTAAACGAAAAATTGAAAAAGAAAAGTTAGTTTTTATTCCTAAAAAAACAGAAATAGAATTAAATGGTATTATTGTTCTATCAAGAGATGATGGTTATATTAACGCTACTCAATTATGCAAAGCAGGTAAGAAAAAGTTTAATGATTGGAATAGATTAGATTTAACAAAAGATCTAATTCAAGCTTTAGAAAGTGAAACGGGAATTCCCGTTTCACAATTAAT
>Ga0007819_1000634_pt1 | contig 11773 bp, 16 predicted proteins | sample CryBogCBE07Jul09_FD_71203 | JGI IMG/M metagenome (GOLD analysis project Ga0007819, IMG submission 71203) | Freshwater microbial communities from Crystal Bog, Wisconsin, USA - CBE07Jul09 | ecosystem: Environmental > Aquatic > Freshwater > Lake | place: Crystal Bog, Wisconsin, USA | collected... | reverse complement strand
TCAACAAGTGAAACTTCGATAATCTGACCGTCAACGATACGACCGCCGGCAGCCTTGTTGTCGCGGATAACGCGAGGTGCTTTGATTCCTATTGAGAATCCCTTAAGAACTCCCGCCTCCACCTTTTTGACAGAAACAGGGTCAACAACATGAGCAGTAATATAGTGACCGTCAGTTTTCGCTTCATATTCTTTTGCCACCCCTGCCGCTATATTTGAATGTTGTTCGCGGATGTTGCCGCCTGATTGAAACCATTGTGGCATGGCAGTCTTGAGCCACGCTTCATCGCAAATCTGTTGGTCAAGGTCAATCGAATCATCGGTTGCCTTGCCGTAAACCATCAGCGAGCCATCTTCTTGCTTCTCTGACTTAACAATGGCGGCATACGAGGTTGCGAAATCGTTCATAGGTGCTTTATCCTTTTTTTCGTTTTCCTTGGAAATTCTGTTTGCCCAACTTCTTCCAGCATCGCCGCCCCATAGAAGCCAAGCGATGTAACCGGCAGAATCCTTGCCCCAACCCTCGCCTTTCTTATCTACTTCATGGCGAGCAAAGTAACTAACCATCCGATGAATGGTGTCTAACGAGAGAGCCGCGCCGTTAGATAAGTCTCTAGCGCGAGCAACGCCTACCTCAGTTCCACCGCGACCGTACTTTTCGCGTAGTTCTAAACCACGCTTTGCATTAGCACGAACTTCTGCGGGTGGAACAAAACCGTCAGCCATTAGTTAGCGGCAGTCCAGAGGTAAGAAACTGAGGTTGATGCGCCAGAAGCGATAACCGAAATGATTGTTCCAGCGGTAAATTCAATAGCCTGAGTTGTAGCAGCAGGGATAGGCAAGCCCTGTGTAGCACCGCTTGATGCAACAGTTCCATCGCCAATGTAAAGGGTCTTTGAGGAATCGTTGTTACGAATGTATAGAAGTGCGCGGCGAACACCTGATGGCACGACAAACAAAGTCTGCGCGGTTGTGCCTACGGTAATTGTGCCGTGTTGTAGTGCTGCCATTTATTTCTCCTTGGGTGTGTTTAAGCAGGGAAAAGTTGAAAAAGTGATGAAGGTGTAGGGCAAAGATTAGGAATTGCGGGAAGGCTGAGATTTGCCTTCCATGTAATCTTTGTAAGGCTGAGGAAGGTCGGAAACCTGAGTGGCATTTTCCAACGCTTCAACAAAATCTCGTCTTTCGTCAGGTTTCATGCCCTGAACAATGGCTGCCGCTTTGCGGCTCGCATCAGGTTGTTCGGTCAGGTTATTCACCTTCATTTACGAACCCCCAATTTGCCTCGGTTAAGCAAGACATAATACTTTTCTTCGATTCCAGCCTCGTAGAACCTATCTTGCACGATACCATCATAGCCCATCAGGGCGGCATATCTACCCGCATCTGAGGTCATTGTTTCGGCATCTAGCCACGGTTTGAACTTAGCCTCAACCTCGGCCTCGGTCAATTCGCCCCTAGCCTTGGCTGCCATTAGGGAGTCGTAATAGCGGGTTTTTTCCTTCTTGAAAACATCTTGAAAATTAAACCAGCCATTAGGCCGGAAATCCGTATTCAAGTCCATGTATTGAATAAACTTGTAATCTTGTGGTACGGCTATGTCAAGGATATTTGCTCTGTCGCGGTCAGTATAAAGAAAAGCAGTACCGGATTTATCAGAAGCGTAAGTACCGTTTCCATACAAACCTCGACCGGCAAAGTAATCACCTGTCTTAAACTCATCTGCCATTTGAGAAGCAAATACTTTGTCCGTATTTGATAATCCTCGGTAAACAAGGGTATCTCCACCCTTGATTTTTTCATCAAAGGAGGCATCATCAAGAACTTCTGGCAAAGCATCAAAGCCTTTAAGCACATACAAAGCCTTGAGTAAGTTATCTTCATACGGATTTGCTGCCGTATTTTCAAAGTTTGTTTCGTAATAATCATATGCCTTGGTAGAAGAATCAATTATGTCGTTCAACGGTACGCCATCAAAGACCTGTGTTGTGCCGTAATCTGGCGTTTCTACAACATCAGGCGTTTCATCAGCCGTATCAGTCTCATCAGGCGTTGTATCGTCAGTTAAATCTTCGCCACCATCGTCAGTTTGGGCTTCTGCGATAACAGGAAGCAGACCACATCGGCAGTTAGGATGAACGGGCGGTTCGATATCGCCACTAGGAAACTCTTCGCCATAAGTTACGACTTCGCCATCGTTATCGGCGCACTCATCGTCAGGGTCAGCGGCTTCCCACTCAACTTGGTCAATGCCAGAATCTTGATAGCGGGAAACTGCGGCTTGTGTCATGGCGCGGTTTAACTCAGTACGAGCAATCACCATCGCCTTGCTTTCGCCACCGGCTACTTCTTCAAGGTTTGTTGCGATTGTGTCAACCGTAGAGCCATCGCGCAATCCGTTAGCGAGGATTGTGCCGACTTCATCTAACTTGGTTGCCCATAGTTGATTGGAGACAACACCTGCGTTCTCTAGCAATCCTGCAAGAGCGCCTTTAGGAGCAACCATCTGTGCAAGTGCTTCTGAACCCGGTGTCCAACTTGACCAATCATCAGCCTTCTTGATGAGCGAATCAACAAGTTGCTTGGCTGCCTTATCGCCTGTTACCCATCCGTCAGCATAGGTGCGGCGAATCGCTGCTTCCATAGGCTTTGAGTTGTAGCGAACATGAACGATTGCCCATGCGCGGGCGCGTACACGGTCTTGAACGGCGTTGTCTGTCACCTGTGGGTGAATAGACATGAAATCTTCTACGACCTTTTTCGCATCAATACCTGCGACAAAAGCAGCAGCAATCTTTACCGCGTTGTTACGGGCGATGCGCTCAGATGCTTTGTGTGCTGGCCATTTAAGAGACATAAGCAGAAACCAACGCCTTAGCGGTTTCTAGGTCGCCATCCATTAAGCACTTGTTCAGCGCTTCTGCAACGATGGGTTCTACTGTCTCAAAGTTAAATTCGCGGGTGCGTGTGCTTTTGGTAGCCCATGTGATAAATCGCTTGGCTTCCTTTTTGGCTTCTGCGGGAACTTCTTCGGCTGGTTTGACTTCAGGCTTACCTGCTTGCTCTGCGCCGGTGGGAACTTCAGGTGCGGGAGTTTCAGCGGGTGTTGGTTCTGCCGAACCGCCAGCAGGAATGATTCCTTCGGGAGACAAGAAGAATACAGATTGACCAGCAACAATCATTGGCATATCGGCTTCAGGAATGTCCAACAAAGACAATCCATCTTCAGCGCGGGCTTCGTTGATGCTCTTCTTAGCGCCACGAACTTCAATGTCCGATGCCTTGCTCTGCTCTACGGTGTCACGATTATCGCTTGGCATGAACTTGAACTCTAGTTCGCGTGGCATACCGAGATAGGTGTGTGACAACTGAGTGAGCATCTTGCCAACCCAATTCGCAAGTGGGTACAAGCCAATATCTTGTGCGTTAAACGCTTGACCTTGTTCGTGTCCAGCGCCGCCCAAACCAGTCTTAGGAGTGAATCCAATTTCGCTTGGCAATACGCCAAAGTGACCGGTGATTGAGGTGACTAGATACTCGTCAAGAACATCTTTAAACTTTTCGCCGTAGCCATCAAACTGAATTGGTGTGATGCCAGCAGGAAGGATGCGACCGCGCTTGCGTTGTTCTGTCTGTCCAGACAAATCATCGTTAAAGATGTTTTCGTAGGCGCGAAGCAACTCGGGATTGTTACCGAAGTTAGCATCGGAGGTAAACATCAATTCAGGCAATACGCCATCGGTGTATTCAGAGCGCAACCATTGTTGACGGCGCAAGTAAATATCGGCAATCGGAAGTGCGCGCTCTACTGGCGAATAGCCATAGACGGTAAAGGTGCGGCGATTGCGAACAAGGTACGCAAGTTCATCAGCCGTGAACTCGCCATCTGCCTGAACATCGTCAGAGGTAGCGGTGAACTCAGAGCGTGGGAATCCGTAAAGAATCTGTTGGAAAGCGGGTACTGGGGCCATTGGGCGCATACCGCGGTCGTCAAGAAGTGGCTTAATGGTTGTCGAATCAAGAATCTGGAAACCGTACAAGTCTCCTGCAACTGACTTCTGACCCCAAATTGCTACGCCATCAATAACTAGCAAATCCTCAAGGAAGATATTGAGCCAGTCTTGAAATACTAAGCCGTTCTGCTTGTCTGGAACTTCCCAAAAGTCATGCAAGCGAGCAATCTCGGGTGCAAGTTCTTCACGCGCTTGTGACATGGCGCGAAGTTGATTGCCACCGTACTTCTTGCCTACCTTCTCGGCAGCGGCTTCTGAAATAGTGATATCCCATTCCAAACCAACCATCTTGCTTTTCAGAACTTCGATGCAACGGCGCAAGATATCAATTTGGTCAGCAGCAGCGCGGAGAGTCTTGAAAGGTACAAGACGGGTTTCGGTGATGTTGATGTTCTGAGCAGTTTGATACTCATAACGGCGTGGGTCTGGGCGACCATCGCTGCGAAGTGGGTTGATAGGGCCGGGTGGAATTGGCAAGCCCGGGCCGAATGGAATCATTGGCAAGATTTGGTCGCGTGGCAACGGCTCTGAATTACCCATCGCCATTGACGGTGGATTCCGCTTCATGTCAGCCTCAGTCATAACAACTGTGCCAGCGGGTAGGTTTGGTGCTTTTTCTATTTGCGCGGCTACTGCCTTTGCAAATCTATCAAGTAAGCCCATTGAAGTCCTATCCGTGTACGACTACGCGATATTGGTTCGATGTAGGTGCAGTTGAGAACAATAGCGTAATTGCTGAAGTTGAGGTGTGTTGAACATCGCACATAACTTCATCGTAAGGTGATGCTGCGTTATAGACCGCAACGGTGACATCTTGCGTACCAAGGTTGTGAGTGATTGTGTAAGATGTTGACGAACCATCGCCAAATGCGGTGGCGTACTTCTTAACAACAACAGTTCCGTCAACGGCTACTGTGCCAGTTGAAACGGTGATACCTGTACCAGCGCCGACTGCCAAACCGCTTGAGGATGTTCCCAAACCTGAGTTGGTAGCCAAGAGGATAGATGCGCCACCTGAAGCAGTCTGCAATCCACCTGTTGAGGTTGGGTTAAAGGCGATAGAAGAACCGGTGATGGTGATGCCGTTACCAGCGGTGTATTCACCTGCCGCTGAGAACTGAGTCCATGTGGTTGTGCCAGTAGCAAGAATCCAGCCTTGTGAGCCGTTGACTGTTCCCTGCTCAACGAAAGTAAAGTCGCCTTGAGTTGGTGTCTGTTGGTCGGCGGCGCGTGTCCATGTGGTTGTCTGCGCTACATAAATACCGTTTTGTGATGGTGTGCTTTGGTTCTTGACCAAAACGCGCTGACCGGCGGTAACGGTAACGCCGTCAATGACCTGACCACCAACAAGAGTAATGCTTGCGGTTGTCGCGGCTACAACAGAACCCTTGACATTCAGACCTTGTGCAACGCCGTCAACATAACCCTTGCTTGCTGCATCAGTTGAAGCAGTTGGTGTAGCGAGGTTTGTAATCTTCTGCGAGTTGAGCGATACCGATGCGACAGGAGCGCCAAAGGTATCAAGGGTGAATGATGATGGGCTAAATGCGTGGGTGTGGTCTGAGGCGCTCGCGGTTGATGCGCTACCGGCAGAACCCGTTGTGCCGTTGACTGCGTTAGGAGTCGTAGAGCCAAGTGAAGGTGTGCCGTGTGTGTGGTCAGAGTGAGCAACGGTTGAAGCAGTACCGTTAGATGAACCTTGACCGAATGAGGTTTGCGCGGTGACTGAGCCAAAGCCTTCGCCAGCGTGAGTGTGGTCAGCGCGAGCGTAGTTGGTAGAAGTACCGTCAGAAGATGAAGCGGTGACAGAGTTAGCAGTTGTTTGACCTGAACCGAAGTTATCTACTTGCTGCCAAGTTGAGCCGTTGGAGTAGTAGATGAGGTAGTTGTCAGTTGCGTAGTAGAAAGTTCCCGCTGAAACAGATGATGCGGTAGGGCGAGCAGACAATGTGCCAGAGGTGATGCCACCTGCTTGACCCCATGCCGTACCGTTGTAAACATAGAGCGCGTTAGAACTTGTGTTGTAGTAAATCTGACCAGTTACAGGAGAAGATGGCGCACTAGAGAGGTTCTGGATACGAGCGTTCTGCAACTCGTTCTGAACTAAGTTGATGGGTGTGAGAAATTTGCGGCTCATTGTTCTCCTAGATTATGTAAGCAGTACCGGTGAAGGCTGAAGTGAATGTAATGACCATCGTGTTGTTATCGGTGTACGAATAAGTGCCTTCGCATTGCGCGCCGCTGCTATCAAGCACGACTGCGGTTGGATGCCCACCGAGATTGTGAGTGATTGTCCATACGCTTGCTGGAGTGTTCTGCGTGTAAACATAGAACAGAGTTGTAGAAGCGCCTGATGGCCCTTGTGGGCCTTGTGGCCCTTGTGGGCCGGGTGAAGCAACGGTGACTGATTGAACGGTCTGTGTGACGGTAAGGGTTTGAACTACGGGGCTGACAACAATGTTGTCACTCATCGCGTAACCTGTGGGGTGACTTGAATCGTGCCGTTAATCAAGCGAGTGACGATGCCACCTGCACTTGTGAGTTCAAGGTCATAAGCGTATGTGCCGTTGGTGATTGAGCCAGTCTGCGCGTTGGTCGCGTGAATAGCAATCGTGCCAGCCGTACCACCCAAAGTAATGCCGCTACCTGATGTCAGGCTAAGAACGGTTGTCTTGGCAAGTGGCGATGTGCGAATCTGGAGAGCGGCAGAGTAACCGGTGAGGTTGATGGGATTGCCTGATGGGTCATTCCATGTCACCGTCAGATACCAGTCTGCACCTTGGTCAATGGTGGTGTTGAAGGTTGTAGCCATTGATTCTCCTAAAGAGTAGTGCCGCACTTAAAACAGATTGCTGCTGATTTGAGGTTAGGCATTGAACATGACGGGCAGAACTTGCCCATGCTTCCTAATGCCGTAAGAGTTGCCGAACCTTCTGTTAATTCTGTCAGCGCCCATACCATCGCATCCATGCGGTCAGGCGATTTCATGTTCGTACCGGCTTCCCACTCACACATTTCATCTTCTAGTTCGGAGAAGTATCCGACCATGTGTAAGCGACCTTGCTCGCTGAGTGCGGCGATAGGTTCTGCGCGAACTGCTTTGCCGCGAGTAGCCGTAACCTTCTTGACGGGAACAATCGGGTTGACCTGTTGTAAAAGATGAACTACCAAATCGCCGCCGTTATTCGTTTCTGCGATGATGCGGTCTGCTTTATGTAGTTCAAAGGCGTTAACTGCTTTTCTTGCCCACGCATCAGGCGTGGATTTCATGGTGTAATCGGCAAGGATGTAATAGTGACCATCTACGGTCATGCCAGCAACGACAATGCCTGTGTAGTCTGATTCATCGCCAGAGGTAACGGCAGGGTCAATACCTACAACGATACGCATAAGCGGAGGCGGTTCAGTTACTCGCGCTGCTTCTAGTTGAGCGCGATTCCATAGAGCGCCGGGATTGTCGTCAAGGATTGCGCCGTATAGTTCTTGCTGACCTAAACGAGTGCCAGCGTAGCGATTCTGCATTTCCAACAAAGCCGTCTGCGACAGGTTCTCGGCGTTATCAAAAGTTGAGCCACGGGTAACAACTGTGGTGTCGCGCTTGACCAAATCTTTAATCAATTTAGTTGGGCGCGGTGTTGTCGTGATAACGGTCTGAGGATGCTCGCCAAGGCGTAAGCCAAACTGGAGTTGATTCCATGTATCTTCATATTGCCAAGCGGCTAGTTCGTCTGTCCATGCGTAGTTGAACTGCGGGCCACGAAGAGAATCAGGTGTATCAGCCGAGAAGGTCTGAATGATACTGCCGTTCTTGAGTGTGATGATTCCGTTGGATTTGTTCCAATCCTTTACGGCATCGTACTCACGAAGTACGCCCAATATGCCGGATACGCCTTCGACACATACTGAGCGTACATCGGAGAAAGTTCTAGCGATAATGGCGCAACGGATGCCATCGTTTCTGACTGCTTTAGCGGCAAGCCATTCAGCGCCTAAGCGAGTCTTGCCAAACCCACGACCTGCCATAACAAGCCATGAGTGCCAATCACCGTCAGGTGGTAGTTGGTTCGCTCTCGCTAGACCCTTGTTCGGGTGATGCCACTTGAGGTATCTCAATGCGGCTAGGTCGGGATTCAAGTTCGCTTGCGAGTCGGCTAATTGCTTCATCTACTGTCTCCCCATTACCAACTACGGCAGTACGACTCGTAGCGTTGCCTTCTAGGAGTTCGGTTTTGTCAATCAGGATGCCAAGAGTGATGGCGGCTTCGCGGGCTTTCAAATCCTCAACGATGCCGTCTAAATGGCGTAGAACCTTATTGCGTAAAGTCTTAAGTTCAGCGATAAATGTCTCGCGGGTTTCAGGCAGTATCTCAGCCGTAGCAACTGCCATATCGCTTTTATGTGTAACATTTTCGTTACACCAACGGTAGAGGGTTTGGCGAGGTATGCCTAATTGCTCGGCGGTTGCTTCCATGTTGCCGCCATTAGCCTCAAGCGTAACTAATGCTTCGGCGCGTTGTTCGGGTGTGTAAGCCATCCTTTTATCTTACAGGATTTGCAAGTGCATTGCGCGCATCTAGTAAATCGTCAACGCTGGATAGGTAAAACTCTCGCTGCTGATGAGTGAGGCGATTACCGTATCTGTCTTGTAACTTATCGCGGAGATGTGCAAGCGCTTCATCTATTTCGGCGATTGTGACTTCTTCTAGGGCTATTTGCATGGCTCTCTCGTTACACGCCACCCAATTATAGTTAATATAACTGAAAACAAAAGCAAATGCAAATTACTTACGAAGTATATGCACACGCGGTTTAGACTTTCGGCGTTTGTCGTAAGCCGCTTGTAACTTATCAATGTCGTAAGTGCCATCTACGCACTCTATAACATCTTCCATAATCCAGTTGTAAATAGTTCGGTTGGTGACTTTGTAAAGAAGGCTGGCTTCAATCACGCTAATTCTGGGCATCAAGCATCTTTCCCAATAAGCGCCATTGATGGGATTCCCATATTGTGCCGCATCGCCGGCATTTAATCTCTGAGGTGCGCTCTAGTTGTGTCGGGTCAATTTTTAACTTAGCCCCACACACTTCATCTTCTTTGTTGATGGTCGGGCATTTGCCGATGATGATTTCATCTGACTTCTTGCCGAGAATAAACATAATTTTGTTGTATGTAGAAATGATTACGGTGGCGAGGTCAACGGCAGATTCGTACTCGTTGTATGCCCATTCCTCACGGTTGGAGATGTATTCGCAAGTCATGGTGATTTTGTTAATCTCCTGCCCGCGGAAGGTAATGCGGGTTTCGTTGCGTATCTCGCGCATCATTTCTTCATGGCGCATCAAAGGAATACTGATGCCGCCTGAACGCATATTTAATGTCTCAATGCGAACGGGAAGTGGAGCGGTCTTACTGCCAGATACTCGCTCGCCTTTCCTGCCGGTGCTTGGTACTAACTCTTTTTCAAGGTCGTAGTAGAAATCAGGAAACTTAACTAATTGCAACATGGCAAAGCGCCAGCATGAAGAACAGATGTCACGCTGGCTATCTTTGCGGCAGTTGCTACATTTCATTTCTTGCGACTTGCCCGCTTCTCTGCGTAAGCGCGAACATCGTCAGCGTTGTAATAGACGAACTTGCCTTTTTTCTCAACCCACTTCAACTGCCCACGATTCTGAATCTGATGCAGGTTGTTGTGAGTGATGCCAAGCAGTTCGCATACTTGAATAGATGTCATTAGTTCCATCCCGCACCCCATTCAGGTTCATCAGACTTTGGCTTTGAAAACTGTGACTTATTAACAGACTTTAAGACAATCGTAATGTCGTCAGCCTTAATCTCAAGACCTTGCTTCTGTGAGCCATCCTTGGCTTGATATGAACTTACCTTGAGCGTTCCCACAACCTTTACGCGCTCGCCTTTGCGAACCGCATCGGTAACGAGTTCTGCTTGCTTGCCAAGAATAGAGATGCGAAACCAGACAGTCTCGCCGTCAACCCAATCCTGACCTTTCTTCTCGCGTGGTGTGTAAGCAAGCGAGAATGATGCAACCCCAAATGAACCGTTCTTGCCATCAAAGAATTTAATCTCTGGGTCAGTACCAACATTTCCTACAACTTCAATGCGCGCCATCCTGCTATTCCAATCGTTCGTAGTTACCTTCGTTATCTATTCTAACAACCTTTACGCCGTGTAGGTGCAAAGGATATTCGGCGGGATTAGCCCATGACGGACACATCCAACCCTTCACCGTAGCCATTTGAGGATTGAGGTGAATACTATTCGTGCCGAGATTGTGGCACTTATGATGAACGGCAATCAGGTTGCTCACTTCATCTTTACCGCCGCGGGATTTTAGTTTGCGATGATGTAGGGCAAAGTCGTCACCGGGCAATCCACACGCTTCGCAATATCCTTTAGCGCGAGCCAATACCGTCTCAGCAATTTTCTTATCCACGCTTTTGCTCAACAATGAGGAATGGGGGAGCGGTGTATGGGTCTTTGTCGGCAGCAATCGTGAGAGCCTTCTTAATACTTGCACCCTGCTTAAGCGCCCCAATAGCAAGGCTACTGCCACTACCAATCCCATAGATACCGTCAGAATCAAGACAAATAGCGAAATCATCAGCAATATCAAAGACTTCACCGTTAATTGCAACCAAGAAAGCAAATCGCGTTTCTTCATCTTTATCATCTTCTAACTTGAGGTCATTATCTTTGAAACATTGCTTGAGTGCCGGAATAAATTTAGAAATCATAAAATGGTACAAATCTTTTTTGTCGGCTTCGGTTGGCTTTGGTGGATTAAATATGTGTTGAGCCACATCGCAAAAACTAGACAAGCCAGCACCGGCGATTAGGTATTGACCGCGTTCGGTTATTTTGACCATTTTAGGATGCGTGTATTTGCGGGTTGCCGTAACCAATGAATCTGCCCCGATAACCACTTTGTCGGCATATTGTCGGGCAACGATTGTGGTCATGGGAATACCTTACACCATTGTAATTTGTGGCTACATTGTGGCTACATTGTGGCTACAAATCTATACAGAAATCTATACAGATTGTTATACAGAAAGCACAAAGCCCCACACCCTTGAGAAATGTGGGGCTAAGGCAGGCGACCGCGAGCGCAATCAACTGGAGGTAATCATGCGCTCAAGCAGTCGTATCTTCACGGGTAGGGAACGGCCTTCCCGTGAAATCTAGTGACTCGCGCCCGTAAGCGCGGTCTGGATTGTCATTCTCAATACCAGTAATGGCGATTCCAGAAGCGGAGTGCGTTGCAGGGGTTTCCATATCGGTCGGAAATATACCGCAATCCAACATTAACCTGAGTGCTAACGCTTGCTTTTGGAGACAGTCCAATTCGCTGAGGTATGCCCCCGGCATGATAGGAAACCGTCAACCCATCCACCACTAATTTAACGGGAGTTATGTTGTAGGCGTTTGGTCGCCAATTACTCTCGTTAGTCCAGACGGTGACTAGGCATCTCCATTGGTAAGTGGAGTTCCATCCGTATTTATGAAGTTGTGATTGTGCATAGGCTTTCGCCGCTGCCGGTGTGCGCTCAATAGCATCCGTAAATGCTTTAGGGCTTTGCGCTACCGATGGGCTTGCAAACCCGATTCCTACCGCAAGAGCGGCGACTACAAGGAAACGAGTCTTGAACTTCAGCGCGAACCAATCGCCGCCTGTTCCATAGCGCTCATCGTGTGCCTCCGTTGTTAAGTGCGTTCATTTCTGAACCTCCTTAGTCGGT
>Ga0007819_1000629_pt1 | contig 11809 bp, 14 predicted proteins | sample CryBogCBE07Jul09_FD_71203 | JGI IMG/M metagenome (GOLD analysis project Ga0007819, IMG submission 71203) | Freshwater microbial communities from Crystal Bog, Wisconsin, USA - CBE07Jul09 | ecosystem: Environmental > Aquatic > Freshwater > Lake | place: Crystal Bog, Wisconsin, USA | collected... | reverse complement strand
CCGTTGTAAAACTTTTGCATATGAGCAAAAAGAATCTTTTGACCCGCATCCGAAAGTAGAAACCCGTTTATGATTGAAAAAAACCAGCAGGTCCCTCTGGTCTGGAGGGCTCCCTCTCCACACGACATTCTAGTAGTAACGCACAAAAAATTCGTGTCATGTCACTGGTAAGTTTCAGGCTCCCCCAAATTTACTAAAAATGTCAGACCGTGTGCGCCCCCCTCCTATGCCCTCGTCCGCTAGGCCACCGCTCCCCCCTCCAAAGGGCAAGGGGACGGGCCTTTGGAAGCGGTACTACCAAATAGCCGTTGAAAACGGTCACCCAAATCCCGAAAAGATGGCCGACTCTTTGCTGAGAAATCGTGAAATGACCCAGGAGTTGGAACAGGCGCGTCGCAGGCTTCAGGTGACCGAAAATGTCCCAAGGCCCAACGAGACCGAGAAAATCTCCAAAAAGGGGCGGGCGATCCCGAGTGGCGCCTTCAGGTGCAAGGCGACCAAGCTCGATGGAAAGCAGTGCGTCTTCAGATGTTTCGGGAGTACAGATTTTTGCACGAAGCACGCAGTCAAAAAAACCTTGATATAGTGTAATATGGAGATGAATTGGAACATTATATGGGCCGCTCTAGTTATAAACTTTCTCCTGGTCTACATAGTCCCTCGTCTCATAAAGAAGCCTACAGGAGTTCAGGTAATAGATGATGTTGTCCTTTACCTCAATTCCCAGAAGGGGTTTCTTCTCGCGTCATCTTTAGTACTAGCAGCAGTTATCTATGGGGCTCACTACTGGGTGGAGTCCGCGGGAAGTTCTGACGGACCATCCTCCCCTTCTGAATTTTAATATTAGTTTAAAGTAAATGTTTAAGAATACGAATGCAGCCGTAGGAAACATAGGCAAGGCTGCAAACCAGCTGAACACGGCCCACGTGGCCGCCAGTAACGGTCAGACCGGGATGATGAATCGCAGCATGAACGCCGCAAAAAATACGATGATGACTGCGAATACGCAGCTGAACACGGCCGCAACTCAGGCAAACAATTTGGGTCTCAATAATGTTGCGCGAAATCTCAAGGCTGCGGCAAACAACGTGAAGCAGGCCAAGCTTTTGAACGCTCTGAAGAATACCGCAAATGCAGTTAAGCAGATGAAGACCCCAAATTCTCTGAAAGCTCTGAACGCAGCTTAGACATGAGTCCTGTGGTCCATGAGTGTTCCCATTGGGTCACGCGCTTTTCAAAGCAGTCGCGCATGTGCTTTGCGAGAATCTCCGTTGATGGATGTCCCCACTCGAGATCTTTTGTAAATAAGAAATCGTCAAAACCTATAGGACCTACCGTACAGGGAACGACCCACGGAGTCCGGACATATTCTTTGAGACCTCCATAGTCTGTTATAATTACGGGCTTGGACATAAGGGCCGCCTCGACCGCCCCCATTCCGACCCCCTCGGAGTGTGAGCAGTTGACGTAACAGTGACACGAGGCGTGTATGCGTTCAATAGCTTCATCCGGTAAAAGTCCATTTATAATTAGGACTTGTGGAATTTTCACATCTACGGGTTGAACGCACGTCGCCTTCATCACAAGGCGGGCACGACCCCCAAAATTGCAGGATTGGAAGGCTTCTAGGAGTCCATGAATATTTTTTCGAGGGTCCATAATGTTTCCTATAGTGTAAAAGGTATAAGGGTCTGGTTCCTTTGGAGATGCACAAGGTTTTTCATAAGCAAAAAGTCTCAGAACCTTCCACTCAACCTCTGGAAATTGTTTTTCGAATACCCGCTTGCAAAAATCAGACGCAACGTAGAGCGTTTTGTACTTTGTCAAGATTCCATAGATTGGATTTACTGTTTCGGTCTCACAGATTGTCATATAGGTCATCTTTTTGCAAAGAGTTGCGGCCTGATCTATAAACTCAAGTTGATCTTGAATCGGAAGAACAAAGGCAAATCCGTAATCGTAGCTTGTTTTTTTGGGTCGTTGGCCTATTTCAAGGTATTCGGTCTCGTAGCCCTGTGACCTTAGCAGTTCGGCATATCTGTTTGTTACTTGGCCTATTCCTGCAAGGAGTCTAGGTCCTATGAAAAGGAATGACATTAAAATCATTAAAAACCATCCGTTTAACTAGTTCCTCAAATGAAATCTTTGGGGACCACCCAAGAATCTCGCGAGCTCGAGAGGCGTCCGCTATAAGAACATCAACCTCGGCCGGGCGATAAAACTCGGGATTTACCTTTACTATAACTTTACCTGTAGAAACCTCTCGACCAATTTCATCCTCTCCCTCGCCTTCCCACATTATAGAACATCCAATATGGTTCAGGGCCGTTTCAATAAAATGGCGAATAGTATTTGTTTGGCCCGTTCCAATTACAAAGTCTTTGGGAGTATCCTGTTGGAGCATGAGCCACATAGCCTCTACATAGTCCTCGGCATGACCCCAGTCTCTCTTTGCGTCCAGATTTCCGAGTTCAATAGGCGCATCAGAATGAAACCATTCATTTATTCCCAAGGTAATCTTCCGGGTCACAAACTCGGGGCCGCGTCTCTCTGACTCGTGATTGAACAAAATTCCCGTACATGCAAATAGACCATAAGACTCCCTGTAATTTTTCGTGATCCAGTATGCATACACCTTGGCGACACCGTATGGACTTCTGGGATAAAAAGGGGTCGTCTCGTTTTGGATCGGAGCCTGGACCTTTCCGAACATTTCAGACGTGCTTGCCTGATAAAATTTGAATTTTGATCCAAAATTGCTTTGCCTAATGGCCTCTAGAATTCTCAGGGTTCCTAGGGCATCTACGTTGGCTGTGTATTCTGGCTGTCCAAAGGATACCTTGACATGGGACTGGGCCCCTAGGTTATAGACCTCGATGAGTTCATATTGTTCGAATGAATTTATGATTGCATTTATTCTGGCCGTATCTGTAAGATCTCCCTCGACAAGGTGAAACTCTGGGTTGGTCTTGAGATGGTCGATCCTTGAATGTTTCGTCTCTGAACAATACCTCGCGAGTCCATACACAGAATATTCCTTTTCAAGGAGAAATTCCGCCAGATAACTTCCATCCTGACCAGTCACTCCTGTAATGAATGCAGCCTTCATATGTACTTTAACATAATCTGTTTTATCTCATGTTTTAAACGAGCAATTCGCAACTCAACTGGATTTGCATAAATAATTTTCAACCAAAGTTCGTAGCACTTTCTAGGGTACCGAAATCCTGTGCGAATCCACACAATCCAGCTGGTCCAATAGCTGACATCCATTGAAAAGAAAATGTATCTTAACTTTAGATGAGCTTTATCCATGTGTTAGCTATGACCGGTGCCGAATTATTTGGAAATGCGCACCTCAAGTGGTTCGCCGAATCTGGCAAACATCACCACCTAGCTCTGGGAGTTCTTGCATGGGCCCTTACGATTGCCCTTTTGATAGAGTCCTTGAAGCGTTCCAGCATGATGTGGACCTGCATCATGTGGGAAGCTATGATCGTCATAGGCGGTGCTATAACTGCATATGTATTTTTTGGTGAAAAGTTTTCGAGTTGGATTCAGTGGTTCGGCGTGCTTCTCGCGATTGGAGCGGCAGTGTGTATAAATTACGACTGCACAGCGGCTATTAAACCTTTTGGTTGTGACTAGAGTAAGATGGATCCGTTCCAACAACATGTGCTCGAGCGTTTGACAAATGTCGAAGAGGAGCTCAGGGCCCTGCGTGAGGTGACCTGGCCGGTTTGTCAGGGACTCTGGGACAAGAATGGCCCCTATGAGAATAAAACCCAAAAGAGAAACTTTTTCAAGTGGTTATTTGAGGACGAAGTCCAGAAACTTATGAAACTCAAGGCGCGGTTTATGGGTACGTCTTCGATTGATGAGCTTCAGTGGATTATTATAGATAATTAAAGTATAACTAAATTATACTAATAAATGTTTGGAAACTGGACTAAAAATCTAGAACAGTTGAATAAAGAATTTTTAAACTCAGGTTCTGTAAAATACGTGATAATTAACAACTTTTTTACAGAAGAATGGGCCGATAAAATTCACAATGATTTTCCTCTTCCTCACGCAAGTAGTTTGCCATGGAGATGTTATAACGATCCTATAGAGTCTAGATATACTCTTAATAATTTTGATGAAACTCCTGATATCAAAAAAGCCGTAGTATCTATTTATGATGAAGAATTCATAAAGAATATTGAAAAAATAACTTCTATAAAAGATTTAATAGTAGATCCAAACTATCAGGATGGAACTGGGTTACAGGCAATACCTAGAGAAGGAAAATTGAGCATACATCTGGACTATAGTATAAATAAACAATCGGGGAAGGAGAGGCGATGTAATTTATTGATTTATCTAAATAAAAACTGGAAAGAAGAGTACGGTGGAAATTTGCAGTTGGGGGATTCTTTAGAAACTTGTAAAGATATAACATCTCCATCGTGGAACACTGCTATAATTTTTCATTCAACACCTGTTTCATATCACGGAATACCAAAGCAGGTAAAGTGTCCAGACGGAGAGTATAGAAAGTCGTTGGGTCTATATTTTTCTTCAGATGTTCGCGAAGATTCTGAAATAAGATATAGAGGCGTTTTTTTTCCAGAGTATGGACTACAGGTTTCAAAGCAGTTACAAAATTTATATGCTTTGAGAAATACAAGGATTCTTACTCCCGAGGATTGGAATCATATTTCCAACTTTTCTTAGCTAAATAATTTTCAAGCTCTGTATGATCTAAATTATAGAAAAACTGTTCACTTGGAAATTCCTTGGAGAGTACTTCAGTTGCATAACGGTTGAGAGCATCTGATATAAGTCTGTCGCCATCCATATATTTTTTAATGAATTTTGGTTTAAAATCCCAAAACATACCAAGCATATCGTGAATTATGACAACTTGGCCATCGACCTTGTTTCCAGCCCCTATACCAAAGACTGGAATCTTGAGCTCTTTGCTTACGATAGCACCTACATCATCCGGAACAGCCTCGAGTAATAACAGTGCCGCTCCCGCTGTCTGAATTCCTAAACTCTGTTTCACTAGATTATCAATCTCCTCGCTCGTTTTAGCTTGAATTTTATATCCTCCAAACTTCGCACGCGTTTGAGGTGTTAGACCAAGATGTGCCATAGGAATAATTCCTGCATCATTTATTGCTTTGATAATCTCTGGATAGTAGCCTTCGAGCTTTACAGCATCCATACCTGCTTTCATAAACTTTCCCGCATTTTCAATTGCTGTTTTTGTGCAGGACTGGTAGGACATGAAAGGCATATCTCCAATGAGAAAAGGCCTTGGTGCACCTTTTGAAACTGCGTTGCAGTGAGTAATCATAGTATCCATCGACACCTTGTTAAGATTTGGCTCTCCATAGACTGTGGAACCAACCGTGTCACCAACAATTATAAAATCAATATTTTCACATGAATTGATGATACGTGAAAAAGGGTAGTCGTATGAGGTCACACCTACACTTTTCACCCCGAGCGACTTGTTTTTACACAAGCTAAGAATTGTCCTCTTCATTTATAAAAAGACTCTTTTACTCTTTAACAAACACCCATCCATTTTCAGTATTTGGTTTAATGGGTTCGACTATCATATATTCATGAAGATGCGTCATGTATGGAGTCATATTTTCAAGTGAATTTCCAAACTCAAGTTTTGGAAATATCTTTTGGTCAGCATCAATGGGCACATCATAGAGTACCGGGCCTTTTGTAGAAATTTTAACATCGAGAGTTCTGTGAGCTTCTATTCCATATGCTCTCGCAATATCAACAAAGTCGATTCCATCCTTTTTTCCATATACATCAGATGAACTTGTAGCGGTGTATCTTCCCCCGAAATAAGAATCTTGAAATTGCTTCATAATACCGTATCCCTGGTTGTTCAATATAATTATAGTAATAGGAAGACCAAGTTTGGCGATTGTTAGTAGTTCTTGAATGTTCATTTGAATTCCTCCATCTCCTTCTATACAAACTATGGGTACGCCCTTGTTCGCTATAGCGGCCCCGATTGCCGCCGGCAAAGCCCAGCCCATTGACGAGTTTCCTAGGTTTGTAAAAACCTTGATGTTGCTATGAACTTTTATATTTTGCATCGTCCATATAAGATTTCCTCCTTGATCTGGAATTACTATACACTCATCGGGAAGAGGTAAATTTGACAAAAAAGGGTACACATTACCCTTTCGTGTAGACTCAACCCCAAAATTCCGTTTCCAATTATTTATAGTGTCACACCACTCCTTACGCGGCTCTGTTGTCACTTGCTCTATGAAAGAATCTACAGTTCCTACAATGGGAACATCGATTTTTACACCTCTTTCATTGAGTTTGTAAATTTCTTCCGCATCTATATCAACCATAATTTTCTTCGAGTGTTGAGAAAATAGGTGAAGTTTTCCTCCAGTTTGACGAGTATCAAGCCTCGAACCCAATACAATAAGCAAATCAGCATTCTGAACGGCATAGTTGGATACGCGATCTCCATAAACGCCGTGACACCCAACGCGAAGTGGATGTTCGTGTGATATGATATCTATAGCGGCCCATGTTGTTACAAATGGCACGTTGAGCCAGTCACCGAGCCTTTGACTCGTTCGCGCACCGTTCCCAATAATTATTAGAGGTCTCTGAGAATTTGAGATGAGTGTTTTGACGTCAGGAACTTGCGTCTTCACTATGGGACTGTTTTCAATTTTAATATAAAATTCATTAAAGTCCATCATCTGTATATTTACAGGAAAGTCTATCACGGCAGGTCCCATTCTTCCGCACAAAGCAGCTGACAATGCGCTAGTAAAAATTTCCGGAACTCTCTCTGCACTCGGTATTCTAGTGGCAAACTTTGTAAATTCTGAAATCATTCCTACTATATTCATTTCCTGAAATCCAACCTGTCTAGGACGAGCACTGATCTTATCAAGAGACTCTTCAATATTTACCTGGCCAGAAACCACGAGACAAGGAATAGAATCAAACCAGCATCCACACACACCATTCACGACATTTTGAAATCCCGGACCACTTGTGACGAGAACTACAGGAATTTTACCCGAGGCTCGAAAATATCCCTCGGCCGCCATAACGGCCGCCTGTTCATGCTGAAAGCAATAATACTTTTTTGAACTCACAGCATCTACAAATGGAGCAATGGCTCCACCCGTAACTACGAAGTACGTATCTATATTTATACTCGCGAGCGCGTCAACTAAGCGGTCAACCACTCGCTTCATTGTACTTGCGATGTTCTGAAACTTTAAGTTAAGGATAAAAGTAGTATTCATATAAATGATATGTATTCTAGGGGGCGGTGTAGTGGCAAAGAGTCTGGCGACGTATTTTGGTGAAAGAGCTTTTATTGTGAGAAGTGCCGAACTCGATCTCACAAAAAAAGATAAAGTAAAAGATTTTTTTGAAAAAAATGAAAATATTGAGGTTGTTATTCTTTGTAGCAAAGTGGGAGGTGATGGAGTCGATCCCGTAGACACTGTAGAAACAAATTTGAGAATTTATACAAATGTTGAAACTTTTTCAAAGGGTAAGCTGATATGTTTTTCAAGTGGAGCGCGTTTTATCGAAGAGAGCCGCTACGGATTTTCCAAATATATTCAAGAACGACTAATGACGCGTGGAACCTGTATCCGTATTTACAATTGTTTTGGACCAAATGAAAGTTCTCGGCGTTTTATATCAACATGTATTCGTGAAAAGAAAGTTACAATACCGGATGATAGATACTTTGATTTTTTCCATGTAGAAGATTTGTTTCGTGTCATTGAACTTGTTATTAATGGAACCATACAAGATAAACTTTTTGACGCGGTGTATTCTAAAAAATACAAGTTATCTGAAGTGGCTCGTATGATTGGCGCGGAACCAGTAATTACAGGAACTTCCGATATTGACTATGTAGGAGACGGGTCTACAATAGAGTTTATGCAATTTCCTGAACTTGATTCTATACTTAAAAATTATTCAAATAAATAGCCTATGAAGATACTTGTGACCGGAGGTCTCGGATTTATAGGTTCAAACTTTATAAATTACATATTGAGAACTACAGAACATGCAGTTGTCAATGTGGACAAGTGTGATTACATGGCCCGTGAAAACAATGTTACCGAACACCCGAGGTACACGTACATACGAGGTGACATAACTGAACAGTATCATATGAGGCACATTTTCAGGGAGCACCAACCTGACGTGGTCATTCACTACGCGGCCCAATCGAGCGTAACAAAGAGTTTTGATCTGGCTTTTCAATTTACGCAAGATAATGTTCTTGGCACTCATGTGCTCTTGGAAATTGCAAAAGATTACGGAAAATTGACAAAGTTTATTCATATCAGCACTGACGAGGTGTATGGAGAGATTGGCGAGTTTGAAATATCTTGTGAGAATTCTCCATTAAATCCAAGTAATCCATATTCAGCGAGTAAGGCGGCGGCCGAACTTTACGTGAAAGCCTATGCAAATGCTTATAAAATTCCATGTATTATTACCAGAGGCAATAATGTTTTCGGACCTCGACAATATCCCGAAAAAGTCATACCTATTTTTATTGAACAAATTTTGAACCAAAATTCATTGACCATACATGGTGATGGTTCTATAAGGCGCAATTTTATTCATGTAGATGATGTATCTCGAGCGGTCGAACTTATTCTTGAAAAGGGAGAAATTGGCAAGACTTATAATATTGGAAGTCAGCACGAATATTCCATACTTGAAATTGCTAATAAAATTGTAAAACTTATGAGTAACGGAACTATCGAACATGTCAATGATCCCAGACCTTTCAATGATTCGAGATACTGTATAGACAGTACGGCTCTCCGAAATTTAGGATGGTCCGAGGACACTAATTTTGATCTAAAATTGAAAAATACCATCGAGTGGTACGTTCAAAATCCTGAATGGTTCTCATAGTCCAAGTCTTCTCAGGACATCTTCCGATGCTGGAAGAGGAACTATATCGGGACGCGCTAATAGTTTCATTTTACCGTCAGTATGAAGACCCTGTTCAATGAGATTTTTGCAATTTTCTTCGGTCATCTCGAGTTCTCTTGGGTCTTTCCAGTGAGCATATGTTTTGTGTTTCAGTGCGATATGTGCAGCGTTACCAAAACTCGAAAGATGCCAACCTGCAAACTTTATAACCGGAAATTTCCATCGATTATCTCTAAAGTAGTTTGGATCGTAGGTTTTGAATATTTCATAGGTTGTTATAACTGTTCCAAACCACGGTTCTCCTGTAAATAAATGAGCAAAAGAATACTCAAACATCCACATATGTACTGAAATTACCATATGAGGTAATTTTTCGAATGGTATAATTTTCATATCAGGAATTTCATCGAGATCACTTAGCATAATAATAGATGATTCTGGTACGTCATCGAGACCTCTCAAAATACACATTCTTTGGTATTTTTCACGACACCAGGGGTTATCATCTTTTGGAGATTCTTCGGCTGTTACTATAATGTGCTTAATTTTGGGAAGCCATTTAGAGAACCTCTCAAGGTTATTCTTAAAAAACAGTTCCTTTCTTCCTCCAGCGTGATTTACTTCAGACTCTACAAGAACAAACAGGTCTACATACTCATCAAGAACTAAAAGGCGAAGTTCTAAAACGTCCAATTCATTATAAAACATAAATGTATCCACTATCATTTTGTAATAAACATATTTTGACTTTATTTAAGGACAACTTATGTTTAATAGAAAATGATCGTTTTCACTACGTTCCATACTGAAAATTATCAGCCCCTGGCCGAAATTACCCTTGAGCAAAACAAGCGCAAGTACTGTGAGCGTCATGGGTACCCGCTCATGGTTAAGACGAATAACTGGAAGTATCCAAAGCCAGCCATAGGTTTCGACAAGGTGACTTTAATTCGCGAGGCTCTCGATAAGTACCCAGATTGTTCATGGGTATTTTTCAGTGAGTGTGATGCTATGATTACTAATTTTAAAACAAAATTGGAGCAATTTATGGATGACCGATTTCATTTCATTCTTCCCGCTGATGCAAACGGGACAAACTGTGGAAACTTTATGATACGCAACTCTGATATTGGAAGGGCCTATCTTGACAGTATTGAGGCGGCTTATGCAGTTTACAAGACCCATTACCTATGGGAGAATCAGTACATTCAGGACTCTGTGACCGGAACACATTGGAAGACTGTAATCAAGGTGGTCCCTCAGCGTCTATTCAATTCCTACGACTATACTACTATGCCCAAGTATCCAAAGGATTGCAAAGATGTGCTTGGTATTGTCGGGCAGTGGCAACCGGGTGACTTTATGATTCATTTTGCGGACAAGACACTCGAACAGCGTCTGGAAATTTCTAAAATATATAGTGAGAAAGTTTCAAGTTAAAAGTAGTTATTGTTTAAATTTAAATGACTTTAATATCCGGACCTAATTTTATGAGAGAATGTGATATAGTATTAGATCCATCGTTTGGCTTAGTTGATTTTTCTCAGGACTTTTCAAATAAAAAGATATTTGTAAATACCGACTATTTTGAGCAGGTTCTTCCAAAGCTTATTCAGTCTTCAAATCTTACGTTGGTTATTCATCATTCTGATCGTTTCTTTGATAGAATAATGTTTGAAGCAGTTCGAACATGTGCTTCACGAATTTTAGTTCGAAATTGTGACTGGACTCATCCATGCGTTACTCAGATTCCTATAGGTTTTGTTGATGCGGTACCAAATCCCGGACCGTTCATGACAAAGGTGCGAATAGATGAAAAACTTTTCAAGACTATCAGAGACTCAAACACGACCAAAGATATAGAAGTTTATTGTAACATGAGCATTCATGGTGCAGAGCAAAAGTTTGTTTCTGTAAATGCTCTTAGGAACAAATGTCTAGAAGCTTTTCCAAACGCTGACAAGGTGCGAAAGCCCTTACCTGAGTTTTTAAATATGCTTAGACGTTCAAAATATGTAATTTGTCCTATGGGGTTTGGTATAGACACTCATAGATTTTTTGAGGCTGCGTATATGAAAGCGCGCCCCGTTGTTATTTCAAGTGGCCTAGATCCTTTGTACCGTAAATTTGGGGCCGTTATTATAGATAAGTGGGATGACCCGCTTCCGGAATGGACCGAACCTCAAGTTCCTGAAGAGCTTTTTTATACTGGTTTTTGGATGAATAACTGATTAGCTGCATGGATAATTGTAGGTTGAAAAAAATGACAAAATTCTTCTATTCCAGTTATTGGATTTCTCAAATCTTTCAATTAACTCCTGGTTTTATAAGACGCCACGCAAGAATAGCATCTTCTAAAACATCGTTTGAATAATGTTTGAAAAGAGCTTAAATATCTAGACAAAAATTAAACTTTGAAAAAAGGTTTTATACTAAAAATAGGAATTTGAAACATCATGGTCGGTCCTGGACCATTAATAAATCGTACATCCTGTGAAATTATTCCGTTTTTAACAACTGGAAATACAAAAGAACCTTCTTGGAGAACATCATCAAGACCCATTATAATATCATACGGGACATAGTCGCCATTTCTTAGAATAAAAATGCGCGAGTACTTTGCCTTTTGAATATCATCGACAATTTGGTCATCGGGTGTCTTGATTTTTTCAAGGAACGCCTTCTGCTCGGGATCTGGCGCAACAAAAGTCATAGGGCGATCCACCTTTTTCCAAAAATTAAGTTTTAGTTCTGGAGAATCTGGGTCATTCCTGAAATCGAGTTCAGTTGGATAGGACTCGTCACTCGGCGTAGCGTCTGTTACAAGATCCTT
>Ga0007819_1000627_pt1 | contig 11812 bp, 8 predicted proteins | sample CryBogCBE07Jul09_FD_71203 | JGI IMG/M metagenome (GOLD analysis project Ga0007819, IMG submission 71203) | Freshwater microbial communities from Crystal Bog, Wisconsin, USA - CBE07Jul09 | ecosystem: Environmental > Aquatic > Freshwater > Lake | place: Crystal Bog, Wisconsin, USA | collected... | reverse complement strand
TACCTTGAAGATTTTCCCGTGATTGTTGGTAAGCGTCTTCTAAATCTTCTTCTAAACCAGACGGAGCATTTGGTTTTGCAATAGCCTGGGGCTTGGGAGGATTTGTAGCTCCTTCCGCAGGAGCCACATCAAATATTTTTTGCATGTTTTTATCAAAGTTACTCATAATGTTTTAATAATCTTAATGACTGAAAATCAATTGACGTCCTGCTGCGTAAGGAATTCCATAACTTTCTTGGATACCCCAATATCCTACAGGATCCATTGAGAGTACGGTACCAGTCAAACTAGGATTATCGCTAGCAGTAACAGTCCATCCTGTCAAATCACCTAGAGCAATCAATGCCATAATGTTAGGATTTGAAAGTGATGCACCAAGCCAAACAAAGTTTCCTGGTGCACCAACTCCGTCTGGATAAGGTACTGTATATGAGTAGTGCGTAACGGCAGCACCCATTGTGAATCCACCGTTAATTGTAATACCGCCGTTAATTGTTGGCATAATGTACCTTCTTATTTTTGTGGTAGCTTGCTACGCTGATTTGTCCAAAAATCTGGATCACCTGGTTTTGGTTCTGCGAATAAAATAAACATAATAGTTTCCTTAAGCGATTGTAATTGGATAATTGATTCTAAATGGATAACTTACACCTGGATCAATGAAGAATACTAATCCTCCTGAAGACGGAGTTGAAACTATATCAACTGCAGCAGTATGATGTGTACTTCCAACACCAAATGTGGCTGTAAAGTAACCTGTACCTAAGTTATCATAATAAGTTTGGTTTGCTGGAGTTAATGTTGCTACAGCAACACCCGTAGCGCCTGAATCATTAATAGTAAATCCTGTAGGTTCATGAAATGTTGCAGTAATATCTTCTAACTGCTGATATGGTATAAATGGTGGGTCAAATTCGTTATAACCCATAGCACCACCGCTACCTGAAGAATAAGTTCCGCTGGATCCTCCTAATGCGAATCCACCATTGATTGTAATACCGCCTGTAATTGTTGGCATAATGTTTTCCTTAAAATGGTGTCAATGTAGAACTGGTTGTTCTATTGTTGTGCACCGTGAAGTGATTGATTGAACTATCATATAAAAAATACTGTCCATAATATGTATTTAATAACAATGTTGTATCATATCCTGCTCCTGATATGACGCTCAAATTGGTTGTTGGTGGTGTGAATGGTGCTGTGTATACTGCTTGCCCTTTCACTACACGGAAGTTTGAGATGTTACCTGGCCAATACAAATTGCCACCGCCAGCGTAGTTACCAATCTCAAGCTGATTGCCGTCTGTTGTGGATCCTCCGGTACCATTGAATGTTCCTTCTAAAACACCATTGACATACAAGCTTGTGGTGGTTCCATCAGAGCATAGTGCTACATGGTACCAAGCGTTGGCCGCATAAGTGTTTGTTGAGGTGATTTGGATGCCAACATACGATTGGTCAATCTCAAAGTGGCCAGAATCAGCTAGTCGTAAACACAGAAAACCATGCTGCAACATTGACCAAACATAAGCAGTACCCGTAGTTGTTGTAGGATATACCCAGCATTCAATTGTAAATGCTCCAGATTGGTCAAATGCGGTGCTATCGGGAATAGAAAGATACTGGCTTGTGCCATTAAAATGAATACTGCCATTGGTACCACCGCCAAAATAAGCTGGAGACCCAATTACTATTCCTTTACCAATTTTTATTCCTGGTCCGATAATCATATTGTTTCCTTAACTTAGCCTTATATGTATAATACCACCGGAATCATAATAAAATCCATTGATTGAAACTCCATGTGCTGCTGCAATAACATCATTAGCATAAGGGCCTGTAGGCACAGCAGTGTATATGGTATTACTAACAGGCTGATCCACAGTACCATAATCAACAATACCGCTTTCGTTGATGAAGACATTGCCGCCACCTTGTCCCGTAAATGCTGTTGTCTGAATTGTTTGGTCTGGAAATACTAATGTGCCAGGTAGATTGAAAGCTCCGTTAGCATCCAAAGTTGCAGAATATGAACCATTGGCCAAATTAGCAGTTGATACCACAATACTGTTAGCAAGATTAGCAACCTGATTTGCAGATGCCATCGCAGAACCACCAACAGTTATACCATCGTGAATCGTGATGACCTTATTGGTAGTATCAATAATGATTTCGCCATTGGCACCAACAATGTTTGAAACTACATTGGCGGGGTATCGGCGGAATTGTAATGTTTTAGACATAATATTTACTTATTCAAGTCCAATAGACCAGCTTCACCTAATAAATCTTCTGTGCTGAGATAATTAGATGGTGTTAGGTTAATACCATTAGTGATTACAGGTGCAGTATTCATTTCAGAAATTGAAGTGACATAGGTATAATTATTATTGTTACCGGTAGCATCTGTTGGATTAGGTGTAATAATAACTTCAGCGAACTTCATTGGAGCAATCTGATAGGATGTAAATTGATAATTTGAATTGCTCACCATACCAACAATAGGCTGATTAGATACAAAGTTACCAGAGATGTTTGTTAGGTGCAGCTGGCCATTACCAAACTCAACTACTTTGCCGGTAGCCGTGGACATCTTAGCATTGTAACCTTGGTACACAATCTCACCAATTTGGTATTCACCAACACCTGTGTGTGCCATATTAAAGATAACTTTATCTTGTGGTGTAATCTCGTTATATATGTTAGTGATTGAAGTGTGAATCAATCCAGCAGAGGAGATTTGACCAAACACATAACCTTTGACAGTAAAGTTGAGCGTCCAGATAATTGTTCTAGTATCAGAATCTCTGGGACCTTCATATGTTGTTTCATGCGTGGTGCTATTTAACACCACAGGTATTTCTTTAACAATACCCATCTCAGGTACCAGATTTAATTTAATCGTGTAGTCTGGTGTAAAGTATGGCAGAATATGCTCAATGACTTGTGTGCCATCTTCAATGTTACGCACATAGAGATACAGATTAAAATCAAAATTGTATGGTACCGGATTATATTGTGATACGGTTCCACCGGTCGTCTGAGCAAAGCTTTTAAAATTGGTATTCTGTTTTCTAGTGGGATCGTAAGTAAGACCCACCATTTCAAAAGATAAGCGTGGTAATGTGAGCTGTACCTTTTTGTCCAGCGTAGGATCACCCTCAAGCCTTTGCACATAGAGTTCTTTAGGAGCGTAAGCAATAGGAACAATAAAGCGCTCGGCTTCCGTGTTATCAGGATTGTACCGAACTAATGTGATGTCATTGAATAGATTACCAAAGCCTACAACAAGCTTACGAACAATTCGGTTATATGTTACATTAGCCATTAAATACTTCCAAATGGGTTAGTTTCGGATAAATCCAAAATCTCGTTAGCAGAGGTGTTAATGTATTTGTTATCATACACCTCTTTATTAGCAGGAGCTTCCAACGGATCAAAGCTAGCCAACATATACTGAGCACCACTCAGCGTACCAACAATAGGAATATTATCAATGAATTCACCAGCAATATTGGTGACTGATAATGTATTTGATGATGGAATCCAAGACTGTACAATTGCAACTGCGGTAGCATTGGCTTGTGTCATGTCGGCAGCTTGATACACAACCTCTTGTAAATCATAGAAACCAATACCTTCACCAACATTAAGGTGCAATGTGTATGCTGAATCGGTAACCACAGAATCAATATCAGAAATACCAGTAGCAATAATTTCTTGTGAATACTTGAACTTCTCTAGTTCCAATTCATAGAAGTATGGAACCTTCCGGCCCAACATGAAGAAGTCTTTGGTCTGATTGGTGAACTTAATCTCAAACAATTCTCCGGTACCATTGAGGAACGGAATATAGATTAAGTCACCTTCTTGTGGCCGAGTAACAACACCGTATTGTAAATTTGGTGTTTCAACTTTCTGAGGCACACGCTGAGAGAATGTTCTTTTGGAAACAATGACGCTAACATTGTTTTTAATTTCAAGTCCAAACTTGGAAAAGAACTCACGCTCACCTGCGTATTCTAGTGCATTAGACAGATAGAGTTCCAGCTGGAATGCTGCTTGAAAATGCTTGACAGGATCTTCACCATAGAGCAAGTCACGAGCTTCATTGTTGATATTTGGGAGATAGTACGCTTCAAAACCCATTATCTTAATGGATTCTACAATGAGGTCTTCAATTACCCTTTGCTCAGGGAGACTTCCATAATTATTAAAATACTGTGATACGGCCATGGTTCATTCCTTTTTATTAGTTCATGAACCATTCTAGCGGCGCACCGTAATTTGTTTCCATTTCCTTTTCTAAGCGCTCAATCTCCTCACAAGCTTCAGTATAGATTGTCTTACCATCCAGCGTAACACCGCCTGGCAGCTGGAGACCGGCAAACTTAGATAGATTATTACCCCAAGTCCGCTTGATTAAAGCGGTGCAATATTCTTTCATCCAACGATCCGACCACACCAAATGATAAACATCCGGATTAATCAGAGCATAGGCCTCAGATACCACAACTTGACCTACCGGAGCCTCATAATCACCCCAAGCCCAATCAATGTATAACCTTTGCATATGTCTTTGGAAACGAATAGGAACTTCTCCAGTAAACATAATCTCTAAGGAACGAAGATGCTGTTGAGTGAGTGTATAATTGATGTAGGACGCACTGGTAAAATCATACAATTCGTTGAGTCTCAGTTGGTACCGGAGGTCAAACATATTGATGTTGGCTTGGGAGTCTGAAAGTGGAAATATGCGAGTGATACCGGCTAACTCAATAGCGTTACCATCTCCGTCTACCGCTTGAGTTGCGTCCAGGTATTTGTTATCTACATCAGTTTGAGTGATGTAGTGTACCCAATAGACCTTTTGAAGTCCATCAAAGTGGTAGTCTTGCCAGTATTGCAATGCGTCATCTATTCTGTCTTGAACCTGCTGGTCATCTACGTTGATTTCAATTACAGGAAAGCCTAACCGTCTTAAACAGTAATCCGTAAATTCTTGGCGATTGTTAATAGTCGCCATAATTTTATCCTAAAGCGATAGAGAGTGCCAGACCAGAAGCGACTGCAGCTTGAATTGCTTGATAAACAGCATTTGATGTTGCTGCATTAGCACTAGAAGTAGAAGTAATAGAATCACTAAGCGTAATAGAGCTACCACCGGTGGAGATTGGGCTACCATTAGCAGCGTAATACAGACCATTGGTGTAAATCTTATCCGAGTATACGTTACCGGTTACACCTAAACCACCAGCTACCGTCAACGCACCAGATGTATTGGAACTTGAAGCAGTATTGGCCGCATTAAATGTAGACACCACATTGGATGCCATGTAACCACCAGAGAATACTTTTACAACTGTACCAGGTGTGTAAGTACCAATCAGAATATTGGAACCATTTGAATACAGATAACCGTCACCAGGATTAGCAGCAGTAAATCCATTTAGCACCACATTGTATGAGGCGCTTGTGATACCCATATCAATGTAGTTATTGCTATCAGTACCTTTGTTGTTATACAGAGCTAAGTCTGTAGAACCGTTTGATGTATTGGCAAAGTTTTGTACAGCAAGTTGAACTGATTGGTCAGTATTTGCTGTAAACAATCCCATTGAATACAGGTGATTGAATGTATTAGCAAGGTCACCAGCAGTAGAACTTTGTGTTACGATTACATTGGAAGAACCACCTGTAATCTGTAACGAACCGGTCATTGTATCGCCAGTTTTTGCTACCTTATTATTGGCATATAATGAAGCTGAAGCGGCATTGTTGATTGCTGTGTTGGCGTAAAGACTTGCACTGGCAGCATTATTAATACCGGTATTGGCAAATATAGCAGTAGAGTTACCTTGATTGTATGCAGCCTGCGCTAGAGTGATACCAGTATTTGCATATTGGCTGGCACTAGCAGCATTGTTGATACCTGTATTTGCATATTGGCTAGCTGATGCCGCATTATTCAGAGCAGTATTAGCGTAAACAGAAGTACTGTTGTGAGCATTATAAACAGACTGTGCTAATGTAATACCGGTATTGGCATATTGACTTGCTGAAGCGGCATTATTAAGTGCTGTGTTGGCTACTGTAGCGGTACTATTACCTTGATTAAATGCAGCCTGTGCCAGAGTAATACCGGTGTTAGCATATGTGGATGCTGAGGCTGCGTTATTGATACCTGTGTTAGCGTATGTAGCGGTAGAGTTACCTTGGTTAAATGCAGCTTGTGCTAGTGTGATTCCGTTATTAGCATACAAGCTAGCCGAGGCAGCATTATTGATACCAGTATTTGCGTATAAAGAAGCAGAGTTAGCGGCATTCCAAGCAGCCTGACCAATAGCACCATTTGATGCAGCTTGTGTTCTTGTAGCAATGTAATCTGTTGAAGTACCAGTATTGATTTCCCAAGCCTGTTGTGCTTCATTCCAAATGATTGCTGCGTTGGCTGATGAACCACGATTGATTGTTATATAAGCATTTTGTGTTGGTGCTAAAGTAGAACTTAATGAAGCATTCAGAATAATATTGTTATTCTCTACATCCAAATTCTGAACATTAGCATGGAATGCTGTACCAGTAACAGTCAAGTTACCAGTGATTGTGGTGTCACCTGTAATTGTACCACCAGAAGAACTAAACTTAGAGTTAGCAACTGTAGCAGTACTGTTCTGTGCATTGTAAGCAGCTTGTGCTAAAGTCAATGCAGTATTGGCATATGTACCAATTGAAGAAGTTACTGTGTTCTGATAGTTGTCAATGTTTTGTAAAATGCTTACATTGGAACTTAAATATGTCAGAGCATTGTTAGCATACAGAGAAGCAGATGCCGCATTGTTAATACCGGTGTTGGCGTATTGGCTTGCTGATGCAGCATTATTAATTGCTGTATTAGCATACTGTGATGCTGAGGCTGCATTGTTTAAAGCAGTATTGGCACCAGCAGCAGTACTATTTTGAGCATTATAAGCAGCTTGTGCCAATGTGATACCAGTATTTGCGTAAGTAGAAGCAGATGCTGCGTTATTAATACCTGTATTGGCATAAAGACTGGCTGAAGCAGCATTGTTTAATGCCGTATTGGCTACTGTAGCAGTTGAGTTGCCTTGATTGTATGCAGCCTGTGCTAAAGTGATACCAGTATTAGCGTATAATGAAGCAGAAGCAGCATTATTGATACCTGTATTGGCGTAGACAGCGGTACTATTGCCTTGATTATAAGCAGCTTGTGCAATAGTTACGCCACTATTAGCATAACCTGATGTACTGTTTGCCGCATTGAAAGCTGCTTGAGCTAATGTGATACCGGTATTGGCATATTGGCTAGCTGATGCTGCGTTATTAATGCCTGTGTTGGCATATTGAGAAGCAGAAGCGGCATTATTAATACCTGTATTAGCATACAAAGAAGCACTAGCTGCATTATTTAAAGCAGTATTAGCGTAAACAGAGGTGCTATTATGAGCATTATAAACAGACTGCGCTAATGTAATACCAGTATTAGCATAAGTGCTAGCTGAGGCGGCATTATTAATTGCTGTGTTAGCATATTGACTTGCTGATGCAGCATTGTTAATAGCCGTATTAGCATATAACGAAGCACTTGCTGCGTTATTGATACCTGTATTGGCATAGGTAGCAGTAGAGTTACCTTGATTGAAAGCTGCTTGAGCTAAAGTGATACCAGTATTAGCATACTGAGAAGCAGATGCTGCGTTATTGATAGCCGTATTAGCATACAAAGAGGCACTAGCAGCATTGTTGATACCAGTATTAGCATAAAGACTGGCTGATGCTGCGTTGTTTAATGCTGTGTTGGCAACAGTAGCAGTAGAGTTGCCTTGGTTAAATGCAGCCTGCGCTAATGTAATACCTGTGTTAGCATAGGTACTGGCGCTAGCGGCATTATTAATAGCAGAATTGGCATACTGACTTGCACTAGCGGCATTGTTGATACCTGTATTAGCGTATTGACTAGCTGATGCCGCATTATTCAGAGCAGTATTAGCATAGGTAGCAGTAGAGTTACCTTGATTGAAAGCGGCCTGCGCCAGAGTAATACCATTGTTGGCATACAAGCTAGCTGAAGCGGCATTATTGATACCGGTGTTAGCATAAGAACTAGCAGACGCAGCATTGTTAATTGCTACGTTAGCATATGTGGACGCTGAAGCTGCATTGTTGATTGCTGTGTTGGCGTAAATGGCAGTAGAGTTCTCTGCGTTATAGGCAGCTTGTGCCAGTACCAAAGCAGTATTAGCGTAGGAGGATCCGGAGGAACTCTGTGAAGCAATATCAACACCATTGGCTACAAATGTATTAGCAATCACATTACCTGTTTGGAAGGTACCCATTGTGATACCGGTAACAGGACCATTAAATGGATCGGTTGCCTTACTGAAATATGTTAGATAACCATTGGAATCTACACGACCCAAGAAGTCATTACCATCACCACCAGTTGAAGCATTGTAATAGTGGTTTGTAATACCAATATTCAGACCATCATCAGTTGTTAATGGTGCCAGTCCAGAAGGAGTATGAATACTAATAATAGCATTGGATACACCGAATGTATTAGCAGTAACGATAGATGAGTTGCTAAGTAATGTTAAGTTACCAGTAACAGTTAAGTTCTGAGAGATAATAACATTACCAGAGATTGTGCCGCCAGCGGAACTAAACTTGGTATTAGCAGTATCGTATGCAGCTTGTGCTAGTGTACCAGAACTTGTAGATGTTGTATATGCTAAGTTTGCGGTGTTCCATGCTGACTGAGCAGCATCAACATTGGTAACAAGAGCCCAACCAGTACCGTTATACTTCCAGGTTTTACCACCAAAGGTGTATGTCTGATTAAGAGAGGGTGAAGTAGGAAAACTAAATGTAGCCATGTTTTATTTATCTCTTAGGTTGGAGTGACTGAGCAGTACACATTTGCCGTAGTAGTGCCGAAGCTATAGAATGTAAAGAATGCTGTGGTACCGGAGAACACCGTAGCCGTATTTGCTGGTGCTGAGTAATTACCATTCCTACCTCTTGTAGCAGTACAGTTATTTATAGGCACACCCAGGTTGATTGTTTGGTCGGCACCAGAACTATTGGTTACACAAGCAACCACTTTTCTGCCGGCAAAAATGTTTTGATGTACTAATGTAGTCGTACCAGTAATTGGAACTAATTGCAACTCTTGTGTGTTGTAATTGATATACTGTGTTGTATTGGCAGTATCAATTTGATATGCGTATGTTAGTGAACCGCCAATGTTTAAGTTGTAGAAACTTGAATTGCAATTCGCTGTATTTGCAATTACATTACCTGTTAAAGTAATGTTATTAGAAGCAAAAGTAGCTGTAACTGTTCTTACATTTGAACCTGGTGTTGTGGTGGAAATAACAAGACTTGCACCTCTTGCAGTATCAGTATAGTTCTCTGTAGCAACCATTTCAACGGAAGCACCACCAGCATTAACACCATAACCTGTTGCACCGTATCCGTTACCGGTAAACTTAGCTAATACATCGCCATTTTGAGCAGCAGTAGGATTCTGATGAGTACCTCTTGCGTGGCGACCAATGAAAGCGGAATAAGCAGAACCGTCTTGGCTGGCGGAATCAACGACCACTCTGGTTGTGGTATCATCCAAACCAGTAATCTGCATCATGTAACCATTAGATGTTGGTTGCTGAGTGTAATATCCTTTTGAACCAACAATATTGATTGCAGCAGAGTTTGCTTGAATGGTAGCTGTGTTTACTCGGAAGTAAGCAGCACCAATATTATTAAATTGAGCAGTTGCACCAACAGCAGAAGCAATCAAATTACCAGTAATATATGTGTTTGCAGCTTGTAGGTTGATGTTACCTGTACCACCATTCAAAATAGTAATATCTCTATTACTATATGTGGCGAACATTGTCTGGTCGGCAAACTGTAGATTAGCAGTTGCAGTCTGTGCGGTACCATAAGAACTAAACTCAACCCATTGTGATGCTGAATTGGAACTTACATAGACATACTCAATACCAGAATTTGGATCAATCCAAACATCACCAACACTAGATGTTGGAGGTGTAATTGTATTGTATACAGTAGCCTTAGAGTTGGCGGCCAATGATGCTGAATTGGTAGCATTGAAAGCACCTTGTGCCAATGTGATGCCTGTGTTAGCGTATTGGCTAGCCGAGGCAGCATTATTGATACCAGTATTCGCATACAAGCTAGCCGAAGCAGCGTTATTGATACCGGTGTTAGCATATTGAGAAGCACTAGCTGCATTATTCAGAGCAGTATTGGCTACCGTGGCGGTACTGTTACCTTGATTGAAAGCACCTTGTGCTAAAGCAATTCCAGTATTCGCATATTGACTTGCACTAGCAGCATTGTTGATACCGGTGTTAGCATACTGTGATGCTGATGCTGCGTTATTAATAGCCGTATTGGCATACTGACTTGCACTAGCGGCATTATTAATTGCCGTATTGGCATATGTAGCAGTACTATTGCCTTGGTTGAAGGCACCTTGCGCTAAAGTAATACCGGTGTTAGCATATTGACTTGCACTAGCGGCATTATTAATTGCCGTATTGGCATATTGCGAAGCACTTGCTGCATTATTAATACCGGTGTTAGCATAGAGACTTGCTGATGCTGCGTTATTAATACCGGTATTAGCGTAAGTAGCAGTACTATTGCCTTGATTAAATGCACCTTGTGCTAAGGCAATACCAGTATTGGCATATTGTGAAGCAGAAGCGGCATTATTAATACCTGTATTTGCATATTGACTTGCTGAGGCTGCGTTATTAATAGCCGTATTAGCATACAAGCTAGCACTAGCAGCATTATTAATTCCAGTATTGGCAAATCCTGAAGTACTGTTTGCTTCGTTATAAGCAGCCTGTGCTAATGTAATTCCTGTATTCGCATATTGGCTAGCACTTGCAGCATTATTAAGTGCTGTATTGGCATATTGAGACGCTGAAGCAGCATTATTGATACCTGTATTAGCATAGAGACTTGCTGAAGCGGCATTATTCAAAGCCGTATTAGCGACTATTGCTGTGGAGTTACCTTGGTCAAAAGCACCTTGTGCCAGAGCAATACCTGTATTAGCATATTGAGAAGCAGACGCTGCGTTATTGATACCGGTGTTAGCATATTGAGATGCTGAAGCAGCATTGTTGATACCAGTATTTGCATACAATGAGGCAGACGCAGCATTATTAAGTGCAGTATTGGCTACCATGGCAGTAGAATTACCTTGGTTAAATGCACCTTGTGCTAAGGCGATACCTGTGTTGGCATACTGACTTGCAGAAGCGGCATTATTGATACCGGTATTGGCATAAGCAGATGCTGATGCCGCATTGTTGATACCTGTATTAGCGTATTGACTGGCTGATTCTGCGTTATGAATAGCAGTATTAGCATAGAGACTTGCTGAAGCGGCATCATTAATTGCCTGCTGAGCGCTACTAGCGGAACCAATTGTTTGATATGTTGTACCATCATTGGTAAACTCCCAAGCCCCATCAATCTCACTCCAACGGAGCTCTGTATTTGATGAAGAACCACGGTTAACAATAATTGAAGCGTTCTGTGTTGGGGCTGTGGTAGAACTTAAAGAAGCATTTAATGTAATGGTATTGTGTTCTACATCCAAATATTGAACATTGGCGTAGATGGCAGTACCAGAAACAGTTAAGTTGCCAGTAACCGTTGTATCGCCAGTAATTGTACCACCAGAAGTATTGAACTTGGTGTTTGAATTATCGTAAGCAGCCTGTGCTAAAGTTACACCAGTATT
>Ga0007819_1000617_pt1 | contig 11918 bp, 8 predicted proteins | sample CryBogCBE07Jul09_FD_71203 | JGI IMG/M metagenome (GOLD analysis project Ga0007819, IMG submission 71203) | Freshwater microbial communities from Crystal Bog, Wisconsin, USA - CBE07Jul09 | ecosystem: Environmental > Aquatic > Freshwater > Lake | place: Crystal Bog, Wisconsin, USA | collected... | reverse complement strand
TACCAAGCTCCAGCTAAACCAGCTATGCAATCTGGCCCAGGCTCATTAAGCCAACGCACCGATGGCGGACCTGCATCTAAGCAAGCAATGCGTTATGTATCTGGCATGCCTAATTACGGCGACGGTACAGACATGATGCAGATCCAAGGCGGTGCCCCGATGGCTGCTACGCCATCTCCACGCCCAACATCGCCATCTCAGATGGCTCAGGCGGCACAGCAACAGCAACAACCAGCGCAGCCACAACAACCACCAGTTGTTCCATTGACTGCCCCTACACAGCGCCCAAATGAGCCAGTCACTACTGGTGCAGCAACTGGAGCTGGTGCAGGACTATCTGCCATTGGTATTCAACCAGGACAGGTTATTACCCCTGGAGCATCTGCCAAGCAAGTTGTTCAATCAGCAGCTATGCATCCAGACGCTTCTCCAGCATTGCAGCGTTTAGCAACATTATTAGGAAAGTAGTTTATGTCACAAACTACACCGCTACCTTCATCTGGTGGATCCATTGATTTGGCCAACCAGATTGCTAATTCGTACCCTCGCGCAGACGCTAGCGTAAAAGCTGCCGCCATTGCTTCTGGCAACCCAACAACAGCTAACGCTCTTGGCGCAACTGATTCTGTTGCCCAGACCGCAAATGCTGTCAACACACACCTCAACACTTACAGTTCGCATGGATGGTTTAATAGCATCCTGACTGACGTAAAAGATGTTGCTGGTGCTGTCACTGGCTTTATCGGAAAAGCTCCCGTTATTGGAACTTTGGCAAACTGGGCTAGCAAGCCTTTGCAAGAAGTTCAAAAAGATTACAAATTTATTCATAGCCTTTGGGCAGACCACGGCCCAGCAGCTGGTATTCTAGGAACGCTTGGCGTTATTGCTGGCGGAACGCTGGGAACAATACTTGGTCCAGAAGGAACAGTATTAGGAGCAACAGCAGCTGGCGCTCTTGAGCGCAACATCCTTGGTCGTGTTATTCCTAGCTTCAAAGATTCGCTCAATAAGTCCAACGACCCTAACTATAACGTTTCGTTTGGTCGCGATTTGGCTCATGGTCTTTCCAACATTCCAGGATTTGGCACGCTGGCAAATACAAATCAAGGATTTGGTCAGTTTGTTTCTGGTATTGCAGACGCTTCTTTTGACTTTAGCGCTGACCCAATCGCCAAGGTTGGCAAGATTTATGGCAAAGTAAAGAACGGATCGTACTTAGCTGAAGCTAAAAACCCAGATGGTTCCGTCATGCGTGACGAAAGCGGCTTGCCTATTGTTAAGGCAACTCTTCCTATTGCATCACGCGCACCTTCTGTTGAGTCTTTCCTCAAGAGCGTAGCGCCAAAGGTTAATTCTAGCGCTGACTTGATGGATGCTTACAACAATACTTTTAACTGGCAGTTCCGCGGTGCGGTTAAAGACATTGCTAGCATGGATAACCCCATCGATATTCAGGTTCGCTACAAAGAGTCGAATATCACCACGCCATTGGCCAACGCTTTAGCTGCAGCCAAGACTGAACCTGAAGTACTGAACGTGCTTGGCAAGTCTATGTACTCCAATGAGTTTGCGCAAGCCACTACTCCAACTGGCGCATTGGTCATGCCTACTCGCACACTGGGCAAGATTTTCTCTGACCGATGGGGAGCTGAGCGTATTCGCTCCAGCACTCAGGCTACAACTCTTAATGAGCAAAAGAACTTTCTTGTTCCTAAGCGCTCAACTGTCATGGTTCCAAAGATGGAACAGACGCTTGATGAAAACGGTAATGTCGTACTTGACGAAGCTGGCAACCCAGTTATGCGTCAGCAAATTAACCAGTTTGGCATGCCTGTTCTGACAGCAGCTACCGACGCTAACGGCGAAGTTATCACAAAGATTAACACGCCAGTATGGATGGCTAAGAACGGTACGGAGCTAAAGAACAATGTGATGAACGCATTGGCAGCAAAGGTTCGCACCTTTACTGGCATGAAGGCTTTGTCCATAAACCAAGACTTAATGAAGCAGACTGGCGAAAAGATTGACTTTCGCGATCCTAATGCTGGCGTTACTGTCTATAACCTTTTGAACTATGCCATGCCTTCAGACGTGGCTAAAGAATACGCCGCTAAGGTAATGACCGCAGCTGACGACAATGAGCGCAGAGCGCTTTTGCGTGGCGCTCAGGTAGAAGTACTTAAGGCAGCTGGTCTTCCTGACGAAGCTGGCATGCTTAACAAGATACTTTCACAGGTTCACCGCGCTACCTTTGGTGACGAAGTGACCAATGGCGTGTACGGTTTTCTTGATGGTAAGCCATTAGGCCACATGGTCGATGCTGACGGCAATGCAGTTAACGCTGCCCTTGACCCTTCACAGCGCTATCTTGGCTCGATGATGGATTTAAAGTCCATGCACCAAGCTATTCGTGCTACAAAAGCTTACGGCATTTTGTACAACCATGCGGATGACTTTTTCACGCACTATACCAACCGCATCTTTGCTCCGCTGACTCTGCTTTCAACAGGATTTGGTTTGCGCGTAGCTGGCGCCGAAGCGCTGCATCAGGTTATTCGTCGTGGTCTTGGTGACTACCTAAGGAACGTTGTTGCTTCATCGGCTGAAAAGTATCAAGGCGCACATTTCAAGTCTGGCCCAGAACTGGTAAAGACCACTGACGCTATTACTCAGGCGCTTACGCCAGAAGAGCTTGCGGTTGCCGACAAGCCAAATGACATGGTAAATGAAAACGCTGTTACCAAAGAATTAGCTGAGCGCGAAAAGGGATTTAAGACTCTTGTACAGGGAGCTATCAAAGCATCTGGCTCGACAGCTAGCTACAACAGCGCTATCAAATCTGTCGTAGATTTGAAGGCAAAGGTTCATCCAGTGGGCTGGCTTGCTGACAAATTTGCTTCTTCAAAGATTGCACCCTACTCAGTGCGTCAAAAGATTGATGACCTTGCTCGTCTGCATGCTTCAATAGGAAGCGAAGGCATACCAGCTGGTATTGCAGCAGACCACGGTGCTTCAGCGGAAGCTGCGGCTTTTGACAATGTGGATCAGTTCATTCAAGCTTTTGGCCGCAGCAAGCGTCCAGGAGAAGAACTTGCTGGCTTGAGTCAGACAGACCCACACTTTAAGCAGTACTGGGCGCAGAACTTGCAGAAGGCTGCAAATAGTGAATTTCACCAAGACATTGCCGCAGACTTTTTGCGTCAGGCTAAGCTTAACCCAGGCTTAAAGGCTGACCAAATCTGGGCAAAAGTGCAAGAACTTCATACTGCGCGTATTGCAGATAAGACAACTTATCAAGAATATCGCACCAGCATGGATGGTCTAAGCCGTGCTACTCCAGAGTCTTTTGCGGCTGCTCAGATCCAACACATGCGTGGCATGGTTCAAGGCGCAGACGGCACTACACATACAGCATTTCTTCGCAATGTCGCCAATGGCAATAAAACATATGTAGAAGATATGAAGGATTTGAATAACGCTAGCTGGCCAGCAGTTGTGCTGGGCCGAAAGGCACGTCCAAGCCTTGACAACATTATGCAGAAAGTCCAAGATGTTGGCTTTCGCACTGCCGTAAATCCAGTCATGGATTTTCTCTCTCGCCAGCCATTATTCGCACACTTCTACAGTCAAGCCTTGCGCGAAGCTGACACTATGAAGGCATTGGGATTGATTGATGAGGATGAGGCTGTTAGATTAGCTGCGCTTCGTGGTACAGAAAACATGCTGCCTACGATTCACAACCCTCAGCTGCGCTCTCAGTTTGCGGTATTGCACCGTAACCTTATGCCGTTTTACTTTGCACAAGAGCAAGCCCTCAAGCGCGTTGGCCGTCTAGTCACGTCTAACCCACAGGCGTTTCGTGACTTTCAGATGGTTAATCATGGCATAAATAACCCTGGTTTTGTACACACCGATGCTAATGGAAACAAGTACATTGTTTATCCTTTGCTTGGTGAAGTAGGAAACAATATGTTGCGCGGCCTTCAAGCCCTTGGCATTAACTCAATGTCTGGCTTGCCAGAGTCTGTTACTGGAAATACCTCATCTTTGCTGACAATTCTTCCTGACATAAAAATGCCAGGAACTGGCACATTTGCCAACATTGCTCTAGAGCAGCTGGCTAAGCGCTTTCCAGTATTTACTGCGCTATCCGATGCAGCCAGCGGTGGTTACCCACCAAAGACACTGACAGAGGCTATGTTCCCTAACGCTTCCATGCGTAACATCTGGGATAGCATGACCATGGATCAGAAGCAGACGAACGTTGCTAACTCCATCACTTCTGCTATTGCCGCTGGATATGCCAGTGGTCAAATTCCAGAAGATTTTGCAGCTCGCCCAGCTTTTGAGCAGCAGCAAATTATGGATAAGATTTATGCTAACGCAAAGTCAAACTTGATTATCAAGGGCGTTTTTTCGTTCTTCTTGCCATTGTCACCAAACGTGACAAACGATTACTACACCAAGAATTTGCAGTCATTCCGTTCAGAGTTTTTAAACATGCTCAAGCCAGTAGCTCAAGGTGGCTTGGGATTGACCATGCAGCAGGCTTTGCCAAAGTTCTTGGAAGAGCATGGCAGTAAGGCAGTTTCATACACAGTGTCTGCTACTAGCCAGGATACTGGCGGAGCAAATGTTCCTTTGTCAGATACTACAATTTCTTGGCTAAAGAACAACACTGGACTTATCAATGACCCAGCTCTAGCAGCTGGAGCAGCTTACCTCATACCGCAAAATACACAAGGCGGCAATGTAGCTAAGATTGAAAATGAATTGCTTGCAGAGCATCTTCGTTCAAAGCGCACTCCAAGCGATTTTATGAACGCTATTTACATCGCAAAGGGATGGGCTGATATTGGCGCAGACTATGCTGATTATCAGAAGTACATGGCCAATGCTCGCGCCACAAACAACACCTACGCTCTTGGCCAAGGTGCTGCAATGTGGAAGCAATTTACTGCAAACTATGGATTGCGTAACCCCATTTGGTTCAATGATTACTCAGGTACAACCCGCGTAGTCAATGCCAACTTGGCAATGGATGCTTTGCTCAAAATCCAAAAAGAAGGCAAAATGCCTAATGACCCACAATCACAGGGCATTAATGATTTGCTAAATAACTATAAGGATTTTAAGCCTCAGCTAGACGCAACCATTATCAATGGTAAGGCAACACCAATGCACTCAGCATTGCTAGACCAGTGGAGTACCTACTTGGATCAAGTGTCTGCTCAAAACCCTAATCTTGTTAATGTTGTCAACGGAGTATTCAGGAAGGTGGTGGCTAAGCTCTAATGAGTGATACTACTAAAACCACTAGCACAACCAGTACAACGGGCAACACTGGTTCTACTCCAGCACTTAGCTGGATGGACGCGGCTGCTGCTGGGGCAGCAAGTACAAATCTTTATGCCAACATGAAGACTTATACTAACACCACCAGCACAACCCAAACTTCACAACCTGACATTACCGCGGTCATCAATGCAACCATGCAGCAACTCGTTGGCCGTAACGCCACTGCTGCTGAGATTGCTCAGTACGGTCAAGAGCTTCTTGCTGCTGAAGCTGCCAATCCTGGCAAGTTTCAAGAAACTACTAGCTATGGTCCAACTGGAAAGCGCGCAGATATTACAGGTAGCCAGGTTAGCAGCGGAGTAGATCCAACTTCCTTTATCTCTAACATTGTTCGGGGAACAGCGGAAGCTAGCCAGTACAACATTATGAATACATACATGGGCGCATTGTCCAACTTGGCAGATTCGTACAAGGGAAGTTTCAATGGCTAATAAGACAGGTTTGCCAAAGGGCTACAGTATAGAAACAAAGTTTGACTCGGATTACGGCGCATTTGCTACGGTCCAGGTTTTGATGAATGGCGAGAATGAAGTTGCCACTATTCGCAATGGCAAAGTCGTATCATCGTCCGACCCAAAGATTGCCGTTGGTTCTAGCCAAGATTCAGCTATTGCTTACATCAATTCTGCTAACCCTTCAAAGCCTGCAGCTAAAGCTGCACCAGCAACCCCTGATACTGGCGCTCAGCTAGATACTCTTAATGAGCAAATCAACAAGCTTGAAAGCACAAGAAATTACAACGCTGCAATTATGCAGTCTAACCCAGTTGGCTCTTCTCGCTACAATACAGCTAAGGCTCAGTTTGACCAGGCCACATCCGACATGGCTCCGCTGCAAAAGCAGCTTGATGACCTAAAGACAACAGAGACTGGCAAGGAAACTGCTGACCAAGCGAAGACCGATGCTCAGCAAGCGCAAAGCGACCTTGCTGCGTTGAATGAGAAAAAGCAGCGCGCTATTGACTTAGGCGGAGATGGCTCTCAATACGATAGCCAAATTCAAGCAGCTCAACAGAAAGTTAATACAACATCTGCTGCTGCTGGCGTTAAGCCAACTACAACTCCTAGTGGAGTAACTGTCCCAGCTGGCGCTACTGAAAGTCAAAACCAACAGCAAGCTGCGGCAGTGCCACAGCCAGCTGCGCCAAAATCATCTTCATCATCAAGCTCATCTAGCAGCTCAAGCGCGACAGACTCTGTTCCAGCGGCCTACACGCCTTTGACTGCATCGGAGCTTACTGATCGACCAGTTGCAGGACCGCAAACTCCAGATGAAGCTGCTGCAGCAAAGTCTGCTTTTGTACAGACCCTTGGTCCTATCGGAGCATTGGCTCTTGCCACTCCATGGATGGCTGACATTATCCAGCAAGCCTATGATGGCAAGTGGTCAGCTACAAAATTTACAGATACTGTACAGAATTACGTTGATCCAAAAACTAACGTAAAGCCTTGGGACCAAATTGGTCAATCTATTCGCGACAGCGAGCTTGCTTACTATGGCAACAAGCAGGCGTGGGGACAACAGTACAACGACAAACTTCAAATCCTTCAACAGTCAGCGACTGCTCAGGGATTGGATCCAGCGATTTTTGGCACAGCATTGCCGACAGATGCTGCTGGAAACATTGACCCAGCTGCTATTGATGCTGCCTTCAAGGATACAAAAAGCGGCGTAAATACATTCTTTAGCCAGTTCTACAACAACATGCCAGACCAGGCAACCGTTGACAAATACGTTGCTAACCACACTGGATTTGCTAAGACAGACCAGGGCGTGTACGGCGGCACTCTTGGTTCAACCGTTGACGCTCTCAAAAGCTATGCAAGCCAAATGGGTGTAGCTTCACAGTATCTTACCAATGGCCAAGCTGCCCCTGGAACTGACTACTTTGCTAATGCAGCCAGTGGTGTACAAAAGGGAAATACTACTCTTGAAGAGCAGCAAAACTACATCAAGCAACAGGCTATTGCAATGTATGCGCCATTTGCACAACGCATTAAAGAAGGCCAAACTGTACAAGCTTTGGCTAGCCCATACCTTAACGCAGCAGCGAACTTGCTTGAAGTAGACCCTTCAACCATTGACCTTGGTGCAACCACTGGCTTGGGCGCGTCTGTTACAAAAGCGCTTCAGGGCGATGGAACAACACCTATGAGTCTTGATGCTTTTACTACATCGGTTAAGCAAAACCCACAATGGTTGCAAACAACCAATGCTCGCAATAGCTTAATGGATACAGCAAATACTCTTCTTCGCAACTTTGGATTGGTAACGGGTGAATAATGCTTGATCAAAGTCTCGACAGAACAACATCTTCTTCTGCAGCCCAGCCATCTTCAGCTATTCCAGCCTCAAGTGCAAATAATTATGGCTATGTGCCTGGTGGTTATACTGGTGCGCTATCCGCACCATCTGCACCAGCTGCATCTTCTTCATCGGCAGCCGCGTCTGCAGGGCAAGGAGCAACAGGCTCGACTGCTGGAAGTAGCGGCACGGGCAATAATCAAGGCGATAACTCGGCTCAGTTAACAGCTCTTCAAAAGCAGCTTGATGACCAGACAAAATTAATCAATTCTTTGCAAGCTGGGCAAAATGCAGCAGCTGGACAAGCTGCGCTCAATACGCAGATAACTAATCAAAATGCTTTGACCCTTCTGCAGTCAACTTTATCTGGCTATGGCATTGATCCAACTGGCGCTATATCAAACGCTATCCTCGGATTGCAGCAAAAGAACTATGACGCTGCAACAATTCAGAACCTTATACAAGACCCAAATGCAGCCGCTTCTAGCGACCCAAATGTTGTGGCATTAGCTAACGCTTGGAACACGCGCTTTTCTGGCAACGTCGCTCGCGAAAAGGCTGGCCTTACACCGCTTTCTCCAGCTGACTATATCAGCACTGAAAACTCATACAAGGCAGTTATGGCCCGTGCAGGTATGGACGCTGCCCATATGGATCCAGCAGTCTTGGGTAACCTTATCGGCACCGACGTTTCTCCAGCTGAAGTTCAACAGCGCGTAGATGCTGCTACCGCAGCTGTAACCGCAACAGACCCTTTTACTTTGCAACAGCTCCAGCAAAACTTTGGTTTAACAAAGGGTGACATGGTTGGTCATCTTCTTGACCCAGCTACAGCCTCTAGCGTTATCGCTCAGAAGGTTCAAGCTTCTCAAATTCAAGGCGAAGCAGGTCGTCAAAATCTCGCTCTTAATCAACAGAACGCTGCGACCCTTGCTGCCGCTGGTGTAACCCAAGCTCAGGCAGCTCAAGGATTTACCAACATCGGTTCTCAAATTGGCCAGCAGCAAGCTCTTGCTAGCACATACAATATGAACGCTGGCAATATCGGCAACGCTTTGACAGCAGCTACATTCAACTCCAATATCAATGGAGTGAGCGCAGCTCAGGCTCAGCAAGATTTAACCCGCTTGCGCGCACAGGAAGTTAACCAGTTCTCTGGTTCTTCAGGCGCTTCCAAGGGCAGCCTCTACACAGAACAACAGGGCGTTTCCTAAGCCCATTAAGTTCCGTCACTACCGACCAGCATAGATGACGTGTATTCCAGACTGGTAGTAGGAGCCAACATTCTTTCCCCTGGGAAATGTTGTGGCCTGCGTCCAACCAACAGAAAAGGGAGTGCCACATGGCAAACCAATACGAAGAAGACGAAGACGATCTAGAACTTGATGAAGTTCAGCAGGACCAGAATGGCCCAGCTAATCTTCGCAAGGCATTAAAGCGCGCTGAGCGCGAAAAGAAGGAACTGGCTGAACAGCTAGCAAACATTCAAGCAGACCTTCGTGGTCGTTCCGTCAAGGAAGTATTGGAACAGAAAGGCGTATCCACAAAGATCGCCAAGTTCATTCCTGGCGACGTAAGTACGCCTGAGCAGATTGACGCATGGTTAAACGAGAACGCTGATGTGTTCGGTTTTACCGTGAGTGAAGATGCTTCATCGGAAGCACCAGAAAACCCAACTGCCCGTGAGATGCAGCGTATCAACGCCTCTCTTCAAAACGCAAATACCCCTTCCCGCGACGTAGACGCAGCGGCGAAGTTGGCTGGCGTTAAGACAAGAGAAGAGCTTGACATGCTGGTATTCGGACAATCGGTTACTGGTCGCGGACGACGTTAAACAACCCATCCACGCACAATATACCCAAAGAAAGTAGGTGACGCATGGCTAATCAATATACCGACTCAATCGGCTCTACTGCTGGTATTCCAGGTTTAGTACAGACCGCATATGATCGCTATGTAGAGTTTGCCCTTCGTGCTGTTCCTCTTATCCGCGACGTTGCAGATAAGCGCCCAGTACAGCAAGCAATGCCAGGTTCGTCTGTTGTATTCCAGATTTACACAGACATGACCGCAGTAACTTCTTCTCTCTCAGAAGATGTTGATCCAGATGCAGTAGCACTTGGAAACACAACCCCAATTTCTGTATCTCTCCTTGAGTACGGAAATGCCTCATTGACAACTCGTAAGCTTGAGTTGTTCTCACTCTCAGATGTTGACCCAGCGATTGCAGATATTATCGCCTTCAACATGGCTGACTCTCTTGACACAAACGTCCTTAACGTTCTTGTCGGTGGCCCAAATGCTATCGCAGAAGTTAACGGCTCACTTGTTTCAACCTACGCTGGTTCATACACCAACGGAACAACCAACAAGTCAATTCTCTCAACCGACGTAATCAAGTCACGCGATATTCGTACCGCAGTGGCTAAGCTTCGTGCAAACAAGGCTGTCCCACGTCAGGGAGAATACTACTGGTGTGGTATTCACCCAGAAGTTTCATTCGACCTTCGTTCTGAGACAGGCTCAGGCGGATGGCGTGATGACCACAAGTTCTCCGAGACAGGTGCAGCTGAATTTTGGCCAGGCACCATCGGAACTTATGAAGGCGCAATGTTCGTAGAATCACCACGTTTGTTCAACACAACCGATGGTACAGGTTCTACTGGTGCAACAGGCACCTTCGGAACATCGTCTTACGTCAACGGTACTGGTGGCGTTCGCGTCTTCCGTACACTCGTTGCTGGAAAGCAAGCATTGGCTGAAGCAGTTGCTGAAGAGCCACATGTCGTGTTCGGTCCAGTCGTTGATAAGTTGATGCGTTTCCGTCCAATCGGATGGTACGGCGTTCTTGGCTGGGCACGTTACCGTGACGCAGCTTTGGTCCGTGTCGAATCAACATCTTCGATCCACAGCTCTTAATTTGAGTTAGTTGTCTCCCAGCCTCGCACGTGGGGCTGGGTGGCAACACCCCTATTGAAAGGTAGCACATGGCATATGTTTTCAAACCACCTACGGTGGAAGAAGGCCCTGCGGGCTTTGGCATATTGTTTTGGCGTTATCGCTTACCACGGGCAAATTCAATTCTTGTATTCGGTACAGCCGTAGTTAGTACGCGTACCCCTGCCGTACAAGATACTCAGTCAGCAGATTACTGCTACTTGGGTGGACATGAGTATGTACTGTCCCAGGCGGAATATACGATTTTAACAAACGCTGGTTACGGCGCTAACATCACAACGGTTTAGGAGCAGGCGTGTTTAGTCCAGGACGATACAACATTAGCATTATCCAAGGCACGACCTTTAGCATTGCTCCCATCTGGCAAATCGATAACCTGCCAGTAAACATCACAGGCTACTCAGCAGACATGCAGGTGCGCGATGTATCAGGCGGACTTATTACTGAAATGTCTACAAACAATGGACGCGCTACTATCAATGGCGCTCTTGGTCAAACCACGCTGACTTTGACGGCAGCCCAGACTGGCGCTCTCGCCGTGGGCAACTACACATACGCTTTCAACCTGACAGATACTTCTAGCAACGTCTATCAAATCCTCAACGGATCATTCGTTGTTCAGGCGACGGTGATACACTAATGTCAGTCACAACTAATTCCATATCGACTGTACTTATCCCCGTCACAACCAACGTCTTTAACGTTGGTTCTACTCAACCATTAGTTATTGAACTGGGCGTGATTGGCCCACAAGGTATTCAAGGAGCAACAGGTGCTAACGGTAACACTGGGCCTACTGGCAATACTGGCCCCACTGGCAGTGTCGGCGTTACTGGTCCGACGGGAGCTACGGGTAATACAGGAGCTACAGGAGCGACAGGAAGTGGCGCGACTGGCGCAACTGGTGCAACAGGGAGTACTGGAGCAACAGGACCCACTGGTAACACTGGAGCGACAGGATCCACAGGTTCTACTGGCTCAACAGGTGTTACTGGCCCGACAGGGGCTACTGGATCCACAGGACCAACTGGAGTAACTGGACCTACTGGTTCAACTGGTAGCACAGGTGCTACAGGTGCAGGCGGTGCGCTGGGCTATTACGGCAACTTCTACGACACTACCACCCAGACCAATGCTGGCGCTACAAGCGCTAACCTCATCACCATTAACACTAATGTTGGCTCTAGTGGAGTAAGCATTGTATCTGGCAGCCAGATTACCTTTGCCTATGCTGGTACATATTCCGTCAATTTGCTTGGTCAATTCATTACCACAGGCGGCGGTAGCAACTATCAGGT
>Ga0007819_1000615_pt1 | contig 11925 bp, 16 predicted proteins | sample CryBogCBE07Jul09_FD_71203 | JGI IMG/M metagenome (GOLD analysis project Ga0007819, IMG submission 71203) | Freshwater microbial communities from Crystal Bog, Wisconsin, USA - CBE07Jul09 | ecosystem: Environmental > Aquatic > Freshwater > Lake | place: Crystal Bog, Wisconsin, USA | collected... | reverse complement strand
GCTTCCATTATTTCGTTCAAAGCCTCTGCTTCGTTCGACGTCGTTACCGCAACCACAGCGAACGATTCTTTCAATACCGTTGCCATAGCAAGTGATTCGCTAGAGAATTCCTACGCAGTGGCGAACGTAAGCGTATCTCCTAGAACAATAGCCACGGCAAACGATTCTGCCGAGAATACGTACACCATCGCCACGGTGTCAGCCTTTGCAGAAATAACCGCTACGGCAAGTAATTTCCCAGAGAATAGTTACATCGTTGCCACTGTTGGGGACAAAGGCAATACCATTGCATCAACCAGCAATTCATTGGAGAATACCAACACGATTGCCACTGTTGGAGCGGGCAGTAACACCATTGCCGTTACGACGAATTCTTCAAAAACCGTAGCTTCGGTTGTATAATTAGTATGACCCCTGAAAGGAAATTATGGCTTACTTAGCGGGGAACATCGTCAAATTCGACGTGTCCTTTACAGACTCTTCTTCAGGGGCATACGTTGACCCCGGCTCGGTCAAACTTACCTACACGATAAACAATGTCGCGCAGGGTACGACCTACACCTACACCACCGTTACGACCCCTGCCGTTGGCGTTATTGCCAAAGTCGGTACGGGCAAGTACGAATTCTGGCTAGACACCACCGGCCTGAACGGTGTCATCACCGCTACGTGGACCGCAACCGGCGGCAACAATGCCGTAGTCACTGACACCATCACGGTCGGTACGTCCCCCTCAACGGCCAACACTTTTGGCGACCTTATTGAAAAATCGTACCGTCGCGTCATGGGTGGCATCCGCGAGCGAGCGGTGCAATTACTGACAGACACATCTTCAACCATCGGAATTGTTACTTTGACTGGTGCGCAGACATCTGGCATTATGCCTGGTGTTATTCTTGCGATCGACTTAGAAGTTATGTACGTCACAAACTGGGTTGCCGCTGTAGGTTCCGGCACCCCTTCTGGTACGGCTACCGTCATCCGTGGCTACAACGGTTCTACCGCTGCGCCCCATACTGCTAACACCATTGCCTACATCAATCCTCGCTACTCTCGCTACGACATTGGCGTGGCGATCAACGACGACTTACGCTCGCTTTCTTCGCCTACCAACGGTCTGTTCCGTGTCGGCGTAGCCAAGTTGACCTACAATCCAGTCTTTGCTGGTTACGACCTTGGCGACCTGCCCGCCAACTTCATTGACATTCTTGAGGTGCGCTACCGTATCGCCCCGCCCTACCGTACCTTCCCCGCCATCAAGCGTTGGAAGGTCATTCGCTGGAACCAGTACGAGACTGACTCGGTGTTCCCGTCTGGCAACGGCTTGGTCTTGTACGAATCGGGTTGGCCAGGTCTGCCCATCTACGTCACCTACTCGGCACCGTTTGTCAAATTGGTCAACCTCACCGACTCCGTGTTGCAGACTCCGAGCATCAACGACGAAGCGCCACCCTACAACGGCTACGGTTCCACGGTAGTGCCGAACATGTCGTCGACCATGGTGGACTTGCCTCCGCTCGGCGCTGAGATTGACCTTACTCTGCCGCGTGAAATCAGCCGTAACTTTATGGAGTCACAGCCTGACCCACGTAAAGCTCAGGAAGTGTTGGCCGGTTCTGTCGCTGGCTCGGTAACTGCGCTCATCAGCCGTCGTATGCAGCGTATCAACGAGGAAGCCGACCGCTTAGTTCGTCAGTACACGAGGGTCAAGCCCTTCTAATGACTATCTCGTACAACACAGACTCATCTCTTGCGGGGCTTGGTTCCTTTGCGGTATCCATCACTGACAACAATGGTGTGCCGTACCCAACCGGGGTAACGCTAAATATTTCCCAGATTTATTATCAAATAAATTATGGCACCATAAGTACCCCTAGCGGATTCAACATCTTTTTCCAGACGACCACAAATACGTCGCAATTAAGCGTTGGCCAAGCCGTTTATGTAACTGGTACTAATAGTTCTGCGTTCAACAATAATTTCTACCAAATTGTTGCTTTAGATGCTTACGGCATTCATGCAGACATTAGCGATAACACATTGCTCGCATCTGGTACTTCGACCGGCACTGGGTCAACTTATTTGACGGACAGTAGCGCAAGTTGGACTGTAAATGCTTATGTTGGCAAAACAGTTTTTACTGGGTCATCGCTTGGCACTATCATTGCTAATAGCAGCACTTCACTTAGCATTACGAGTTGGGCAAGTTACCCTTTTGGCACTCCGGCTCCGGGACAGGCGTATTACATTTATGATGGTTCTAGTACTACAGGTGGCCTCGCCACTTTGTCGTATGCACCACAGACGCGCACGTTCCCAGTAGACACGTCGTTCGAGCCGTACCGCCGCGAGGCTTTCCGTCACCGCTCCATTCCTGCCCAGCGTAACGCTATCCAGATGACGAACATCATGGGCGAAGGCACCGTGAACACTGAGGGTCTGTGGCGCCGAGAGATGCGCGAGTTCCAAGACGGTGCCGGTCAGCAGTACCTCGACCACAAGGAAGGCGACAGCGCCTCTCGCTTCTACTCCAGCAAGGGCGTGGACGTATTCTCGTACCCGTACCAAGCAAAGCTCCTGCCCGATACCTACTTTACCTACTCTTCGTCGGCATCAAACCTAAAGGTTGTTTCGTGCAACGGCAAGATGGTGTTTGTAGAAAACGCTACGGTTAAGTACGTCACCAGCACCATGACAAACGGATCACGCTGGACGACGACGACGACCATTACTGGGCTAACGGGCGTCAGCACCATCTACGACATTACTGCCGCTAACTCCTACATCTACATCGCCACGGACAACGGTATCTGGTTCGCTCAGCCAGGTACGACAAGTTTCACCAAGTTCGCCACCGGCACCTACACAATGGTGGCATGGGCGAATGACCAACTCATCGCCTCCAACGGCCCAGTGCTGTACGCGTTCCAGCCACGCAGTTCCACCACTGCTCCGCTGTTCGGCTCTGGCCCAAGCAACGCTGTTGCATCACAGCAAATCTCCGGCATTGGCAATCAGGGTAGCGCCCTTGTTCAGATTGCAGGGCCTAACAACCCTTTCATTGTCGGTCAAAGCATCACCATCGCCAACACGCAGACACAAGCGTTTATTGGCGCAATCTCGCTCTCTGGGAACATCGTCACGGCGACGTCGACAACTGGCTACCCCCACGGCTTGCAGGTTGGTAACAGCATCACGCTCGACCTTGGCTTCAGCGGTAGCGGCGTAAGCGAAACTGCCACGGTTCTCTCTGTCCCTGACTCCACGCACTTCACCTGGGCAACCAAGAAGGTTACGTCGACCGTTGGCTTCTCCAGCGGTACGGCGACGTCGACAACCAGCCTCTACAACGGCACGTGGAATGTCTCTAACATCAGCGGCTCCACCGTAACCATTCAGCTCGCAGGTAGCACCAACCCGTCGAACGCCACCTACGGCGCACAGACCATTGGCGGCTCCGTTGGTAGCAACACCGCACCTGACGTTCTCTTTACGCACCAAGACCCCAGTTGGGTATGGTCTGATGCAATCGGTGGCGAGACACAGGTGTACTTCGCTGGCTACAGTAGTCGCAACGGTAGCAACGGCAACGGGTGTGTGTACCGATCGGGTCTCGTTGGCTCTAGCACCACCTCCTCCACCGGCACGTCAACCGTCAGCACCAGTAGCGTTGCCCAGCCGTTCCAACTTGGCAGCCCAGTGCAGGCGCTCCTCATGTCACCGGACGAGTACCCCACGGCGCTTCAGTCCTACCTGAACTTCATCTTTATCGGCACTAACCGCGGTATCCGTATGGCGCAGACTCTCAGCATCTACGACCCCACTGCCACCGCTACCGGCGACCTGAAGGCTGGGCCGCTTATCCCTAACATCTTGACGCCAGTGTCTAACCCAGTCACGGCAATCGTCGGTGACGGTCGCTTCGTCTGGTTCTCGTGGAGCAACTACGACTCCAACTCCACCGGGCTTGGGCGCCTTGATTTGTCTAACTTCATCAACGGCGACCCCCTCGCCCCGGTCTACGCCTCAGACCTTATGGCTACTGGTCAGGGGGTTGTCAACTCTGTCGTGTGGAACCCTGTACGCAACGTGCCGACTATGGCAATCGCCGGCCTCGGCATCTACGAACCTTACGCCACGAACGTCAACGGCATTATGACGGCAACGCGCTACGTGTCCACCGGCAACATCACCACGTCAATCTTTGACTACGGTATTCCTGACCAGAAGGCGCCCGTGTACTTTGAGTACGGTGGCGTCACCCCGACTGGCACTACGCTCCAAGCAAACGTCATCTGCGAACCACAAGAATCTTTTTCGCTGTTGCTCCCCATCACGTCGTTTGTTTCGCCAACAACTATTGGTACTGCAACAAAAGAATACCCAATGCCTACGGTCGGCGGTATCTCCAACCCCAAGTCTTCACAGTTCCAAGTGGTGATGAACCTAAACGCATCAACGATTACCACGGCATACGACACTTCGCCCACGCTGTACCGCTGGACGCTCAAGTCATTCCCGAACGTAGTGTCCGGTACCAACATCTCGGTGGTGTTGCAACTTCACTCGGTCAACACGGTCGACGGCGAAGAAGTGTTCATTGATCCGTATGACAACTTCTATTGGCTTGAGTCGCTACGTCAAGCTCAGAACCTTGTTGTTTACACCGAAGGGCCACTCAGCGCGTCCGTGGCGATTATTGAATCGCTCGACTGGATTCCCCACAAGCGTCGAGACAACTACGAGAACGGCTTTGAAGGTGACTGTGTAATCACCATCAAGACCCTTGGACCTTACTCTTACACCCCCACAACCACTTACTAAGGAGTCATATGCAGGATACCCGTACCGCTATTGTCGCTTGGGCCAAATGGGCTGTCGACAATAAAAAGCAGTTCAACTACACCGAAGGGCCTCAGCGTATGAGTGCCATTGGCGTGTTTCCACCCAAGTTCCCCATGTTCGCTGACTGCTCGGCCTTCGTGACGTGGTGCTACTGGGTCGCTGGAGCCGACGACCCCAATGGTCAGGGCTACGACCACGAGGGCTACACCGGCACCTTGCTTAGCCACGGCACCAAGATTGCGCTCGCTGACGTGCAGCCTGGCGACGTCATTGTCTACGGTCCCGGCACCGGCTGGCACACCGCTCTGATTGTCGAGGCTGGCCCTGACCCCTTGACCATCTCCCACGGCGAGCAGGGCGACCCCTCGTTTGTTCGTGTCTCATCTGACGGACGCCAGCCCCAGACGTACCTGCGCTTCCACACCGGCACCAACGGTACGCCTCGCTTCCCCGCCGCTAAGCCTGTTGGCATTGTTCGCAAAATTGCGAACGCAGTGTCAGGCAAGAAGCCATGATTGCAAATGTGTTCACGTCGGTGAACTTTTGGTCACTCACCAGCGGCATGGTAGTTGTCGCTGGTGGGTGCATCGGCGTGTGGCGCGTAGTACACAATGCACTGTCTCGCTCGGTGGCCGACAACCTCCGAGAGATGCAAGCAGAGCTGAAGCCCAATCACGGATCGTCGCTACGTGATGCCATTGACCGCATTGAACACAGCGTCAATGAAGTAAACATCAAACTCGAACGTCACTTGGGCGCACACGAAGGGCTGTAGTGGTTTACAAGCACCCCATTACCGGCGAGAACATTAGCCTAGGAGAACACCTTTCATGGAAGGCACAGAACGCAATTCGACGTTGGGAGTTTGTCGGAGCCGTGACGTTTGCTACGGCGGTCTGCTGGGTCATTGGTACAGCGGGTGTCCTGCAATGGTGGAACTTCGCAGCGTCGTACATGGCGGTACTGATTGAACTGATTGTTGGTATTGCTATGTACCAGCAAACAAAGGCCGATGCTAAGGTCATTCGTAAGATTCTGGCGATGGAGACACACCAGTTCGCTGAACTCAAAGAACTAATCGAGCGTGTCGAAGAAGATTTGGAGGTCTACCATGACGCAAACAAGGATGAGGTGGGATGAACTCTACAAGCCCGGCAACCTTGTACTTTGTCACTCAGCAGGAATTCTCGGCGCTGCCATTCGGATTGCAGAGCGACGTCTCCAAGACAGCCGGTACGCAGAGTGGAACCACGTTGCGGTGCTGGACCGATTTGTTGACGGAGAGTGGTACATCATTCAAGCCGAGGCCAGCGGAGTAACCGACGACAAGAAGTTGTCATCCGTCGCACCTGGCGGCAACTACCAAATCATTCCGTTGCCCATCGGCGCGGATCGCATGAAGCTCTTGAGGTTTGTGCGAGCGCAGGTAGGCGACAAGTACTCGTGGCTCTCCATCTTCTCTGCTGCTTTCGACATGTGGCTACCGGACGCTATCTGTCTCCGTAGGGGCGACACGTGGATTTGTTCCGGCCTCGCCGCCGCCGGTCTGTGGTTTGCTGGGTACGAACCGTTGATGAAACTTAACGACGTGTACACCTGCACCCCTGCCGAGATTGCACAGGTCTGCACCGATACTCCTAGGTAAGTGCGCTGCATAAAAGTGCAATTACTTTACTAAAGTGCGTTGAGTAAAATAGTAAAGTATGCTAGAATCAGGGGGACCAAGGAGGTCCCGCCTTGTTGCACACCACTACGCATGTTGTGATTCCGGACACTCAGGCTAAGCCGGGTGCGCCTACCGACCATCTGCGCTGGATTGGTCAGTACATTGTAGACCATTTTCGCGACCAGCCAATCAAGATTATTCACCTTGGCGACCACTGGGATATGCCGTCGCTCTCGCTCTACGATAAGGGCAAGAAAGCAATGGAAGGTCGTCGCTACGTCGAGGACATTCAGGCTGGCAACGACGCTTTTGTTGTGTTGAATAAATCTTTGAACGAACTCAACAACACTCGCAGGCGTACCAAGCATGCAGGCTGGTACCCCGAACGCTACATCCTCCGCGGCAACCACGAAGATCGTATCAACCGCGCTGTCAATGCCGACGCTCAGCTCGAAGGTGTCGTGGGTGACTGGCAGTTCAACGACGTAGAACTTGGCTGGAAGCCGACTCCGTTCTTGGACATTCTCTGGCTCGACGGCGTGGCCTACTCGCACTACTTCTACAACCCTATGACCGGCAAGCCGCTTGGAGGCACCGTTGACGCACGACTCCGAACAGTCGGACACTCCTTCACAATGGGACACCAGCAAACCCTGGCGTACAGCCTCCGGTTTGTCGCTGGCAAATCTCAGCATGGTCTTGTCGCAGGCGCGTGTTATCTCCACGATGAGGACTACAAGGGGCCGCAGGGCAACGCCCACTTCCGAGGCATCATCGTCAAGCACGAGGTCGAGGATGGTGCGTATTGTCCTATGTTCATCTCTCTTGATTATCTGTGCCGTCGCTATGAGGGCGTTCGCCTAGCCACGTTTATGAAGAAAAAGTATCCTCTGATTTGATTCGCCCCCGCCGAGCGTGTAGCGTGACCGGCATGAAAAAAGAACAATGGCGAAAGCAAGCAGCATGCCTCGGAGCGAGCATTGACGTGTTCGTTTTTGCGGAGGACAAAAAGTACGACAAGACCAGCAAACTCGGCGCTCTTGAGTACTGTGACCAATGCCCGGTGGTGTGGGATTGCCTGCGATTCGCATACGACAACAACATCCAACACGGCGTCTACGGTGGCCTAACCACCAAGGAACGTCGCAAGTTCCGGTTCCAATTTAGGGTGCTGGATCAGGAAAAGAAAAACAATGCTTGATTCACGTCACACCCATGCTGTACCGTTTACACATCTCACGAAAGGGGAAAAAATGTATCAAGTAGATACGCCAATCATCACCAGTGCGCTTGTAGAAGAGCTGCACTTCGCATCAGCAGTACGGAAACCAACGGCCATGGGTACGCCACTGCGTTACTCGTCATCATTCGGTTGCGCACGTCAGCAGGGTTACGCGGCGTTTGAGATTGACCCAAGCGAGCCAATGGACGAAGCCGGTGCCTGGGCTACTGGGCTTGGCACCATCATCCACGAGAAGTTGCAGGACGCCATCAGCCGCAAGTTCCCACGCGCTCAATTTGAAGTGCCGTCTCGCATTGACGACATTTCCGGATCGTGCGACGCGCTTGTAGACCTGCGTGACATTGACGACATTACTCACGGCATGGACGACCACCAAGGGACGCACATTCTGTACGAACTCAAGACCATGGGTACGTACTCGTTTGACAAGCAGGTCGGCTGGAACCGTATGCGCGGCACCGTGACCGAGGGCGAAGGCCCAGCACTGAAGGCAATCGCTCAGGCTGGCATGAACGCTGTCGGCATCATGGCTGCTGCCCCAAGCATCAACATTGAGTGGCTGGTCATGGGAAGCATCACCTTCGAGGCGCTGTCCAAGAACAAGGCATTGAACGCCAACGTCCACGGTGTCAACCGCTTCCTTGCCGAGTACTGGATTCCCCAGTCTTACTGGCTTCCCATCGCCAACGAGGAAATCGAGCGTATGCGCTCCATTGCCTATGTTGTCGACAACGGCTACTTGCCTGACCGGGTGGCTGTGGGCGACGACGGGCAGACCATCACGCTCAACCCAAGCATCAGCAAGTTCTGGCAGTGCGACTACTGCGCGTTCCGTACCATTTGCCAGCAGGACGGCAACGGCCAGGTGCGCATCATTGATTCTGTAGCAACCCAAACCACAAAGGAGCAGTAATGATTACCAGTCCAGAAATCAACGAGCTTGCGGCGGCCCTTGCGGCTGCTCAGGCAGAATTCAGTGCAGTACCCAAGGGATCGGCAAACCCGTTCTTCAAGAGCAAGTATGCCGCCCTGCCCGACGTTGTAGCCCACGCCGCGCCAGTCTTGGCACGTCACGGCCTCGCTGTCACGCAGTCCATCTCGTTCGTCGTAGGCATGGCACAGGGTCAGACCCCCATTGACACGCTCACGACGACGTTGTTGCACAAGTCAGGTCAGTACATCGAGAACGAGATGCTGTTGCACCTCCCCAAGCAGGACCCCCAGGGTCAGGGCAGTGCTGTGACTTACGCACGTCGCTACTCGTACATGGCCATTCTTGGCTTGGTGGCCGACGACGACGACGACGGCAACGCCGCCAGTCGTCCCAAGGCAAAGCCGGAGTCCAACTCTCACGTGCCGTTCCAGAAGAAGGCCGCTGAGGTCACTGACTTGACCAAGCAGTTGCGTGAGAAGTTGGCTGCCAAGTACGGCGAGCCTATCAAGGGCAAGGAAGCGGTCGAGGGCATCCTTGGTAAGCCAATCAACAAGTTATCTGAACTGACCGACGCCGAGATTGCCGGTGTTCTGCTGTCGTTGGGCGAATGAGCCACACTCACAAGTGGCTGATGAACCTGTCGTCTACGCTCCCAGCCCAGGTGTTTTGCATGGGCTGTGGAGCGCAGTTCAGGCCAGAGAACCAGCAGTTGAACTACAACGGAAAGGTGCCAGAGAAGTATGCGAACGTTTGAATGTCCCAAGTGCGCCCTCATTGTCGAGGCTCGCGCTACCGAAGTTGCCCACCGTTGCCCCAAAAACAAGAGCTTGCTTACGCAGTTCATCACGACAAAGACCGCACCATGAGAACTTTCTATTTCTTTGTCGGGGTACTACTGTTTAGCGCAATGCTTATGTACAGGAAGAAGCCATGACACAACTAACCGCAGTGTCGCTGTTCGCCGGGGTCGGAGGGTTTGACCTGGCTATGCAGCGCAACGGTATCAACGTAGTTGCGACCGTAGAAATTGACAAGAACGCCAGAGGCGTATTACAACACCAGTTCCCCGAAGCCACACACTTCGAGGACGTAACGAAAGTGAGTGGAGATGACCTCCGAAGTGCAGGATTCATTCCCAATCGAGGGATTATTACCGGCGGCTTCCCTTGCCAAGACCTCTCGGTCGCAGGCAAACGCGCCGGTCTTGCCGGACAACGCTCCGGCTTATATTGGGAAATTGTACGACTTGTGGATGAACTCTCCCCGAAGTACCTCGTCTTGGAAAACGTACCTGGCCTTCTGTCATCAAACGACGGACGAGACATGGGAATCGTCATCGGGGCGCTTACTGACCGGGGGTACGGTGTCTCGTGGCGTGTGCTTGACGCTCAATACTTCGGAGTCGCCCACCGCCGCCGCCGAGTCTTTATTGTCGGATGTGCTGGAGACAACGGGGCCGCATCTGCGGAAATACTCGCTCTCAGCGAAAGCCTGCGAGGGGATTCTGCGAAGGGCAAGCCGACGAGAAAAGACTTTGCCGCCAATGCTGGAGAAAGCGCTCAAATTAGCGGGGGAAAGACGGCTGGAGCCGTGAAAGCGAGGGACTACAAAGATGCAACGGATCTCGTGGTGGGTCAAGTCACGAAGGGCGCAGAGTGACCAAGATTACGAAACATGGACTGGGGGGGGCGTGTCCCCGACACTGAACGTTATGGATAACACAGGAGACAAGCGAGCGACGGTCATCATCTTTGATACCGGCTCGCATGGAGATGGGATACGCATGAGTGATGAAATAGTGCCGACGATGGGAGCACGCATGGGAACTGGCGGCAATAACACACCTATGGTGTCCTACCCTGCCACCGTTCGACGGCTCACACCAACCGAGTGCGAGCGACTTCAGGGCTTCCCCGACGGCTGGACGGCTCAGCGCATTGACGAGAAGAAGGGACTCATCGAGCAGGCCGACAGCGCCAGGTACAAGCAGATGGGGAACGCAGTTGCGGTTCCAGTTGTGGAGTGGATTTTCAACCGATTAGTAGAACAGGACAAAAATGAGCTTTAGCCTTATCCTAAAAGAAGTACAGGCCGATGACTCAGAGTGTTGGCTCTGGAATCGTTCTGTGCGTTCCGATGGGTACGGCACCTACTACGCCAATGGCAAACAAAACTATGCTCACCGCTTCGCATACGAAACCTTGGTTGGCCCAATACCAAGCGGCTTACACTTGGACCACCTGTGCCGAGTGCGCAACTGCGTCAACCCGAAACACCTAGAGCCGGTGACACAAGAAGAAAACACCAGAAGGGCCGCTGAAGCAAACAAAAGAACTGAATGTCCACATGGGCATAGGTACGATGAAGTAAACACTTACGTGTACAAGGGCTACAAAAAATGTAAAGCCTGCAAATTAGAAGCAACAAAAAAATGGAGAGAAAATGTCAAATTTTAATTTAATTCTTAAAGAGGTTCAAGCACTTCACGATAAAAAGACCAAGGACTACGGGCGCCCCGGCGATCCGTACTACAACATTCGTGGCTCCGAGGACTTTGGTATTCCGTCATGGATTGGTGCAGTGATGCGCGCTAACGACAAAATGAAGCGACTTCAGCTCGCCGCTGCCGGTGGCACCTTGGCTAACGAGGGCGTCGAGGACAGTCTGCTGGACATGATTACCTACCTGACCATTGCGCTCGACGTGTACCGCAAGCACAACTTCAAGCACGTCAGCATGTGCGCCAAGTGTGGCGAGCAGTTCGGTGCCGAGACTGCCGAACACCTGCTCGACATTGAGGACTTGCACGATTGCACGAAGGATGGCATTGCATAATGAAGTGGACTAACTGGCTTTACATTGTCGCCATCACTGGCTGGGTGTACTGGCTCGGCTACTGCATCTGGGAGGCGGCACGATGACGCACATCATGTACTTCATTGGCGGAGTTTCCGCTATTGTCGTTTACCTTGTCGGCTCGTACCACTTCTGGTACAAGAAAGACAACGTTTACGACCCCGCCGAGGCTATGTTTCTTGTTCTCTGCACCACCGTTTGCCTATTGCTGGCAACCATCTGCTGCATCTTTATCTGGCAGGTGACGCAGTGACCCCCGAAGAACGCCAAGCCCTACGAGAGAAGCACACGGCTCACGGTCGCTACGGCAAAGGGACTACCTCGTGCGACATCTGCCCTGGCTACTACCCCTGCGACGTTATTCGATTGCTTGATGCCACC
>Ga0007819_1000612_pt1 | contig 11937 bp, 9 predicted proteins | sample CryBogCBE07Jul09_FD_71203 | JGI IMG/M metagenome (GOLD analysis project Ga0007819, IMG submission 71203) | Freshwater microbial communities from Crystal Bog, Wisconsin, USA - CBE07Jul09 | ecosystem: Environmental > Aquatic > Freshwater > Lake | place: Crystal Bog, Wisconsin, USA | collected... | reverse complement strand
CGGATCGGACTCATACAAAGGTCGCCCCACATTATCAATTGGTACACCTTGATTTGTGTCTGTGCAAAAGCCACATGTGCCATTAAATACATCACTGTCTACCTCCGTACACGCCTTCAATGCCTTGCATTTGTCAAGCAACATCTGTTTCTTTGCAAGTTGCAAATCAAAGTACCATTTTTTATGTTGAGGCGGATCAAAGGTAGACATGGCGGATTCATTCGTGCCAATAAATCCCTTTGAAACCACAGGGTAAGGGCTGCCACGATTGGGAGGAGTATACATCCAACCACATCCAACACTGGAGGCAGGATTCTTAGTAGCAATGAGGCGGTCAATATCAGATGAAGCACACTGCCGAGCAAGTGCTGCTAAATTGGGACTGACATCTGGCATAAAAATGCTATTGGGTTCCTGAACTGCATAATCTTGGTATTGGGTTCCAACGGTATCTACTGTCTGTATTGCGTTATCAAACCCTTTAAGACCGGAAGTACCCGAGGGAATAATATTAGGAAGTGCATTAAAATACACTTGTTGATCATCTATATAGGAAGCATGTGGATCATTTCTAGATTGAAATGATTCAGACAGTCCTGCTAACCTAGCGAACATCCTATTCTTGTCATAGTAAGTAATTAATTATAATATTACACTAAACGGGGCATGGTACTAAATTGACGGAATCCAAATTATGGATCAACCGAATTGGGTACACATGCACAATTGCATACAAAATTTGTCCAATATTTACCACCAGCACATCCTGAACCACATCCCCACCATGCATGGTTTCCTTTCGTACTGTCATAATATCCAGGATTACATACGCCCTGTGAATATCCAGGCGGCGGTATATTACGATTACGTTCTACCTTTGGCATATCTTCAGACCGATCCACGAACACAGTGGGACTCGGTGGAAACCAAGTGTATACTGTATTTGTGCTAGTAATTGGATTTGAGATATAAACGGGTGCACTGTCATTATCAAGCACATACAGTGTAGTGCCATTTATACGCGATTGACAGCAATCTTTGCGATTTACAACGACAATTTTATAAATAGACATGGGTGATCCTAGATCAATTTGGATCCAAGGCACATCATAACACGATGAATGTACAATTGTATCACCGCGTCCATTTACAAAATTAGCAGATGGGTATGTATCACCTTGATAGCCACTTGATTTAGTAACGCCAGTATTTGGTGTAATAATATTGGGTCCACCCGCCATTCTGTAAACAAGAATTTGTGCTAAATTTAGGCATTCCTGGCGATTATATTGCAATTTAATATATCGCCCAACAATCACAGTCGGCGGAGGAGGAGCCTGTATTTTTACATAGCCCATATATGCAGAATTGCCATTTCTCCCCCCAAGATGATTTCCTTTATAACACCCAAATCCGCTGCCATTCTTTGCATAACTAAATCCCACACACTGTGATCCAAGTGCATTGCAATTTCGCTGCGCTTCTTCAGGAGATAATCCTGAAAAACAGGCGGGCTGTGGACCTGATGTTTCCAGATATCCTGAAGGAATTGTTAGATAGGTGGGCGTATCACTGGGAGGCGGGGCATTCCACATTTGTTCATTAAACGGCATAACACCCTGTGCAGATTTATCATTAATATCAGGTTTGGGGCCATAGCAATTAACACCCGCGCGTTCACCAGGGGTCCATCCAATAATACCAGGTGTTCCTCCGCAACCAGGAACAGGATTAAGAGTAATCGGCCATTCTCCGCGCCCTTCTGCGACCCACCCACTCGAGCACCAGTCCGCACCATTGCGCTGTGCTTCAGCTAATTGTGCACTTGTTGCAACCGTTGCACCTAACTGTGCACATTTTGCCTGTCCTTCTGCAAATGTAAGATTGTATCCCCAACCACCTGCTCCAAATACTTGTGATGCACCTTTGACGAGATTTGAACTGGGGGGCTGTAAATTAACATTATATGCCTGTTTAACTGCCGCCGCACGATCTGTATTACCCTTTGTATTATCATTTGCCATGCGATTAATCTGGTCATATGCCTGCTTTACAGAACTAATGCCACCCTGAGCTTGTCCAAATGCTAATCCCGCATCCGTTGTTGGATCAATCGATGTTCCAGGATAATTGTAGGTATTTGTAAATGGTTCGTAGGCATTTATTTCCTCTTTACTTTGAAATACACTGAGAAACCTACGAAGCATACTGCTAGTATTTATAGATAAATAAATAGTAACAATATAATTTTACAACTCTGCGATTAGCTATCTACGAATCCGCCTTGTCGCCAACCCGTTCCAGTTGCTTCACATGTGCATGTACCGCCGCCTCCAAAATGAGAATAACAGTTTGCAACACCTGCCCCCGTTCCAACGCATTTTGCGCCATTCCACTCAACAGGCATTTCACCATTCCACGGACCTCCACCAACACCGCTACAGTAACGTTCGCACGTTGTGGTTCCATTATTTCCATGAACTACTGTGCGAGGTCCAGGGGCACTACTATCGTCACCAATGATATACACATCATTTGCCCAAGGGCCGCCTGTTCCAGCACCATAACATGCCCCTGATTTCCCATATTTCTTATAAGCAGTTAAATCGGTTGAACCAGCACACCACCCAGTATTTTGAACACCAAACACTTTCATGCCCTTATCTTTTGCTACATTATAGCATTTTGCAATCGCATTCTGTCGGTTGTAAGCCCCCCCATCAAGTCGCGCATCCGTACCTTCTAATGTAGGAATGGCTCGATCATCTGTATCGCCCCAGCATCCCACATGTTTAAATGAAGGAGATGGTTTATCTGCAATGTAATCTACAAATACATTCTTGGAAGGAGGAAACCACGTATATGTTTGATTGGTAGTATCAATCGGATTGGATTGATAAACGGGCTGCATCTCTTCATTTAAGACGATGAGGTATGCGCCGAGAATGCGAGATTGACAGCAGTCATGTCGATTCGTAATCGTGACCTTATATATGGGTGTACTTCGCTGTAAATCCACCATGATCCATGGTACATCATAACAGGATGAATGAACAAATGTATTCCCAGAACCATTTATAAAGTTTTGAACGGGAAATACATCGCCCTGAAATCCACTTGATTTAGTAACACGCGTGCTAGGTGTAATTATATTATCACCGTTGCTCGATGAATATACTGCGATTTGAGCAAGATTAAGACATTCTACGCGGTCATATTGAAACCGAATGTATCGTCCTTGAATAATACGTTCCCCTCCACAGCATTTGGCAAGGCGTTCCCATCCACCAGGGTCACGGCTTTTACCCCAATCGGGCAAATAATTTGCAACCTCGGTGTGTGTTTTACAGTAACGATTATCAGCGCGATTAAGCGTTAGCCATTCATTATCTTGATCTGCAACTGCAATCCAGTTGTCATCGGGAAATTCAGAAGTGATCTCGGGATTTATAACGGTTCGTGCAGACATATCACAGATTTCAGAGGATTCGCATAGACGTTGCCCCTTGCTTTCACAGAACGATCTCAGGTCATCGTATGTCTGAGTAGATTGGTTTGCAGGTATTCTTACATCAAAATCTTTTTTTTTTGCAGCGGCTGAGCCGAGATTAATACCATACGCTTGCTGCACAGCATTATTGCGCTCATCATTTGACTTGGTATTATCATTTGCTAAACGGTTCACTTGATCGTAGGATTGTTTTACTGCAGCAATTCCACCGAGATTTTGACCAAAGGCTAGTCCAGATGCTGTGTTGGGATCAAGTGGTGCGTTGGGATAGTTATAGGTATCGGTGAATCCTTCATGCTGAACTTTTTTTTTTGAGTCCGCTGACATAGGCAACCCGCCACCTAAAGGCGTATCCATAAATCCCTCCCCTTTTTTACTTGAATATTGTGCAGAAGGCAATGAATAGGTAGCACCAATACGCGAAGTCGCATCCTTATTGGAATACAAATAGGATAAACATTGTTGCGAAAGAGGCTCCATGCCACCAGGGCCATCACACGGTGTATTAATTGGCACACCCGTTGCATACATCGATGCAGTATTCCAATCAGGAATCGACAACAGTGTACCGTTTACATCCTTTCCAGTAAGTGCCTGAATCATAGTTACTGCCAGGTTATCTACAATGGTATCAATATCCAAGGGACTACCATTTGCATCTTTTTGTATGAGATCTGCGTTTGCCTGATTAATCGGATATCCAGTACCCTCTGGTGTTCCACCGAGTTCTATCCAGCGCGTCTGGAGGCATTCCAATTTATAATTTCCAGGTTGATTGGCTTTTCCAAAGCAAGGATCAGATTCCAGAAAGGTGGCGGATGCAGCCTTTGTAATAATAGGTCCATTGTCGCACGTTAATGCATCGCCGTCATACATACTTAAAAAAGAGAACGGCATTAAACAAGACAGATTCATAGAGTTATGCCCTGCACCAGGAACAATGGAGAAACAGCGAAAACCATTCACATATTTCGTACCATTGATACGAACCTTTGCATTTGTAACAGTGTCGCTCTGAATAAGATGCATAATGTCAAGTTTAAAGGTGCCTTTAGGGGTTTCACCTTGAATGTATCCTGACAAGTATGTAGGTGGGGAAGACTGTGTAACACGAATATAAAAGCTAGTACCCTCTGCATTTGCTGGAACCTCTACTTTAACAGGATCAGTAGTAAGATTGCGCTGATCTAATGCAATTCCGCCAGAGCTTGTAATAGAAATCATCCCATTTCCAGCAATAACAAGCATCGATGCAATGCGCCCAGTTTCAGGCCCCACACGAGCAAAGTCCTGCGAAGTATAGCACTGTGTACAGTTAGGGGAATTAAAGGTCTGTTTAGATAAACAATCCACCTTTTCTTTAACAACAACACACGAGTCCTTGGTAATTCCAAATGTACCAGGTTTTGAAGTACCGAGTGTAGGCTGGTAGACATTGTAGGGATCATATGGGGCAGAATTAGTATCAAGTACGTGTTGTGCCGCGGCAACTTGTTTATCGCGATCATCAAAGGAAAGAAACATGCCGCCCATATGGGGCTTACCGTCAGAACCAATGCCATTGATATCAAAACTTACTCCGCAATTTAATGCAAAATCAGGATTATCAAATGCGCTACAAGTTGGCCCTGCTTTTTGACAAAGCTGTGCTTTTGCGAGTCCTTTAGGCAAATCAGAAGGGGTTTGATACTTTAAAGTGGGCACGAGAATGTTTGCGTCTTGCTTCAGATTTCCAATTGCCAAATTGACATCATTTTGACTAATAGGAGTAATAGAGATAGCAGGATCAGGAAGATTAATCATATTTGTCATAGAATTCAGTTTTTTAGTAGAATCCTCTACAAAATTTGTATGACTTCCAACCGGAAAATCAAAGAATGACTCCTTTGTATTCTGACTGTATCGAAGGATAACGGTCAGAATTAATAATATAATAAATAATAATATAATGTTGAATAACATTATTATCTATTGTATGAACATATTCTTTTCATAACGATATAATTACGTAGTAATGCAGTCATTGCCTCCTTAATAATTATTATCAGGACGTAACTGTGGAAGCGAATCCATCTCGCGTGTAATAATGCGAAATACAAGATTGAGCTGTTTATTCAAATTAATCAAACGAACGGGGGACTGTAGACTAACTCCAAAAGAGTTAAGTGCTTCACCAATATGGGTGCCAAACGGTTTCAATTCAACATCTCCCGTGGTAGGATCATTGTATCGAGCCTGGATAATAATAAAGTTGGCATATCCAACATCATTAAACCCATCACGAATATTGTTGGTAACACTTGATAGATTAAATGAAACTGAGTGTGCAAAATCAAGAACAATGTGGCCCTCAGGACGATTGATCCACGCACAGAAATCCATAAGAGCAGAGCCATACGTGGGATCATTGAGCACCTCTTGATTGTAAGTATAACCGCTGATTTGGATACGATCACCCGCGCACATTTCAAACTTGCTAAAGTATTTTGAAGTATTGATGAAGAAATTCGCAGGATATCCATTGATAGCAGGAACCATCATATTGTAATTAAGCGGCGTATCTGAAGCAACGATTGCATTGGTAAATGGAAATTTGGCACCTGATACGGAATTGGAGTTCTGCGGTGCGATAATTCCACCAATATCAAAGGTATCAGAGGACGTGCTAACAAGCTCACCATTGGGGCGACGAAGATCAATCGTCATCTTCTGCAACGTAGACAGCGGGGTGGGATAATACTCTTTTTGGCATTTTAAGAATTTAGGAATCATGGCAAGAAATCCGCGGGAACATGAATGCTGATTCGTAGGATCAGATACCCACTGTGCATCATATTGTAGAACTCCAAAGCTTCTATCAAGGAAATTATCTGTACCGTAATTGTTATTCTCCAGTTCAGCAACTCGAAGAATCACATAAGGAAGATTCAAAATATTATCCTGATATGTAGTATTTGTCCCATTTGTATTATCACGTGTTCTATACACAGTCACATTCAAACTCTCACCAGGCATAATTGCCTTCACAAGCTCAATACGAACAATGTTTTTGAATTTTTGCTGCGAAGCAAGAGATGGGCCAAAACTTTGTCCATTGGCAGCTGGATCAAAGTTCACTGTGAACTGATATCGATTCTCTTTGTTATTGCGTAACCAATCACGATCTGCCGAGTATACAAACAGATTATTCTCTACTTCGCGATAGCTAACGATTTTTTCTTCACGAATGATATTATTTTGGGGTAGATCATTCTTATCAGGCGATGCAACAAGCGGATAGACCGTTGTAGGATTTGAATTTGCTTGACCCAATTCGCGAGGATTACCTGACAAAGTCATTGTATCAAATGATCCAACCGCGCCCATGAGCAACTCACGACGATCAGGCAATACTACAAGCGATGTATCCATGGGTTGTGAACTAGGTTGAGCAAGTTGACGCTGTGCAACCAATGCAAGCTCTGTGTTGCGATTCTGACTGTCTTGTAGAGCGCGAAAGTTGGAATCTGCAAGAACGCGTCCTTGAACACCCGCCTCCGCTTTTACCATTTCATTGACCTGCTTAGCATTACGCAGTGCCTCTAGTTCACGCTGCTTCTTCGCACGTTCAAACATTTCAGCCGCAGGCGGCCCATCTTCACTTAGAGAAATGCGAAAATCGGGAATGGAAGGGGGTAGTGCCTTAACTTCATTGCGTTCAGATGCTAGACGCTCGAACCGCTGTGCAGTATCTTGATACAATTGCTCATTCATAACCGTTTTAACGGGGTTTGAATTTCGCGTAATTTCTTGGCGCTGCAAATACTGTGAAAAGTCCTTGGCACACGTGCCCAATACTTCTTTATTAAGAACGGGAAGGGATTTGTCGCCTTGTTTTTCATAAACCTGTTTAATATAGTGGTCTAATGTTTTAGAAAGTCGATCCATTTGTGAATCATTTAAGGCAGCACCGTTCCGTTGTTCAAAGTCTTGAACAAGAACCATTTGAAGAGTGTTATAGTTCTTTTCACTAAAGAACACGCCTCTTACAGCTGGTTCCTGTTTTTGTGATTGAACCGGACGATACATTACTATCTCTAGTGTATAAATATCTTTTATATACTGTTTGAAGGTACAAGCGACGATAAAAATAAAACCAAAAGTATCTATCTCATTTTGAAAATAAAATCGGTCGAAGTTGCAACATATAATTATCATTCACAGAATCTTTACAGAAATCTCTAAATGAAATACCATGAATCATACAAATAATGTAATACATGCTAAACATTCCGCATTCTGAATTGCCAAACTGAAATCGGCGTGCATTGTATCCAAGTTCGCATGTAGAAATTTGCAGCCTAAAGGAGCGCATTAGGCGTGCAATGAGTGCAGGTGTTTTATATCCATATGAATCAAAATATCCAATAAATGGTTTTTTAATATTCGTTATATTGATATAAAATCCAACCCAATGACTCCCGCCTTTGAAATGAGGATCCAAATTAAAAATCATACCGATCCCGCGTTTACCCTTTGCATACTCCGCTTTTAAATCTAATTCACACGTTTCCTTATACAAACACTCTTTCACGCCATTCTTTCTATAAGGATTAGGCGCAGAGAAATCAATTGGAAAGACGCCTAAGAAGGTAAACCATGGATATGCCTGCTCATATTGACGCATAACATCCATAATATTGAAATTATCGAGCCACATATCGGGATCTTTCTCCCATGCTTTAGGATATATAGGACGAAGATACTGTTTACGGAGTTGTTTCTTTACATCATCTGCTAACGGTGCTTTATCTAATAAACAGTGTTCTTCCCCATTTTTACAACCGACCGATTCAAACACATTGCCTGTATGTAATTTTGACGACAATTCTGAATATACGGTGTCAGGTAAGCATTTCTGTTTAGAGGTACTTCGAGGATGACATTTACTAATCTCCTGCAAAGATACTTTTCGCTTCTTTTTCGTCTTTCTCAGTTTTTTTTGACTTGCTTTACTCATGTACTAGTTAGAGATAATAAAAGAAGATAGAGATAGAATCCATGTCATCAGATCAATGTGCAACCTTTGATTTCTCTCAATCCAATTTTATTTTGATGATAGGCGGACAGTTGTTATTATTGGTAATTGTTATTATGGTGCTGTATTTTGGAGCGGATGCAAGTGCAGTTGAATCATTTCCTGCAAAGCAAATGCGAAATATGATTTCTGCACTACAAATAAAATAAAAAAAACATAACTTGATAGAATGTCTTCTAATAGTGCTACGGTTAAAACAAATTCAAGTCCAGCCCCTAGTATTATGTCAGCGGTTTCAGGAGAAATGGTGGGTATTATTATAGCCGCGGTTGTGGCAATTGCATGCTACATTTCATCATTTGTCATGATTTCACAATTTGTAGGAAGTAAGGATGATTGGGCTGTTATTAAACCTCAAATTCAAAAGGTATGGCTGCTAACATTGGCTGGATCATTCGCACTGTTTGTTGCCTCTATTTTGTACTATGTTCAAGATCCTAAGAAGGCCATCTATTTCATATTGGTTCTTACATGTCTGTCATTTGGTCTTTCTTACAGTGCTCTTGCTGTTTCTGCTATTTCAAAATAGAATCTACTGTCCTGGTAAATACTACATATACTAGATAAATCCTAATAAGTGATTTAAGAGGATTACCCTTCTTCATTCAATTGTATACTAAATACATCCTAACAGGGGTTTAAGAGGCGACGCAGCCTTTGGCTGCGTCGCGGCTTCGCCGCTTAAGGCCCCCTAAAGGTGCCAAATAGATGGAACCGAATGATGCAGTCGCAGCCGCAAATCCGCACGATTTGTAACCTGTGAAATACCCTGTAAGCGAATAATACAGCGTATTGTGTCGCCCGATTTGAGATCAGATACACGGCTATACATATTGGACGGTTTCATCACAAATGCAGTTGGATAAATATACAGAGATAACACAGACCCGTCTACAATAAAATAAAATAAGCGGCGAATCTGCTCCTGTGCTACATTCTGATAATTTAGAAAGTTCGACTGATGAATAAACAGCGTATTAATAAGATACTCATACAATGTATTAATCTTAATCTGAAAATTAATAAATTCTGACAAATCAAGTCGCAACCTTGAGTTATCAGGATTATAGTCAATTACACGTAAAGGAGGAGAAAGAATACTGACATCGTGAAAGTCAATTAACTTGTCTTTATACGATAGTTTTGCAATAGTTTTACCATACTTGTCTTGAATAAAATTTGTTAAATGTATATTACTAACATCAAATACTTGATACGGGATAGAAAGAATCATTGTTACTGTATAATGAATATCTCTATTTAAATTGTGTTATAAACGCAGCACTGAACCTAAACACCTATACATAAATTAGAAATATAATGAGCCCACTTGACACTGAATCCGCGCATACATCCATGTCAGGCTGTTACAGTCGTGTCAGTGTCCAAGCAACACAGATCTATGATGTATGTACACAGTATACGAATGCCATGAAAGAATATGTTAACCATCTATCGCACAATCTATCACTGTCGTATCAGATGGGCACTGGATCATTTTATTTTTATGTCCATGCACTGGTTCCCTCGTGGTTTGAACAAAAGGGGGAATACACAGTATACCGTGTATATGATCAACTGTATACCAAAAAGCAGGAATAAGGGTCTAAAAGTCGCCATAACTATAATAACTAATGGCACAACCGTGCAGTTACGCATGGAGGGGTTCAAAGGGGGTAGGAAAACGAACACAGTTACTCGAATTCTTAAAGACACAGTCTGATAAGATTGGTGTTCCCTTTGAAATTAAGAAGGGAACATGGTTTCTAAATAAGCAAGTAAATGGCGGCGATCCAGATGACGACGGCGACGATGCAACTGGTAAGACAATTCCATATGAGGAATCCAATCTACATTTAGGATATGACACCGCAACCATGTCAATGTCAGACAAAGTATTTCTACAGTCGATTCTAACACGATGGACAGGACAGCAAGATGTGTGTCTAATGGCATCAACCATTCAAACGCGCTATCTAGTTCTATATCATGCGCATTTCTTAACCGACGAGTCAGTATTGCAGCTACAAGAATGTTTGGAACAGTATCCCACGTTTGCTATTTTGCTAACAACAGAATATCCACTGTGTGGTCGTTTACGAGATTTCTGTTTTGAAATCCCAGTGGTGGGTACAGACATGCTACTTGCAAATTATACGAAGAAGGCACAGCTACAAAGTAAGAATGTTTGGTTGGAATTCTTTAAGAAAACATTGAACGAATGGTCGTGTGACTGGAGTCCAACTAAAATCACCGATATTCGAAACTGGATATACATATGTTTACAGCGCAATCTTCGATGGACCGATGTAATTATGTACTGGATCTTGGCCATCTATGAAACAGAATGGATCACCCCGTCCATTCGAGGCAAACTAATGGATATCTTGTGGCATGCAGAATCGGGCTCGGGATGGGTCTTAGTAACATCATATCGCATTCCAATTTTATGGGAGCATGTACATTTGAAGCTGGCAAGACAAATTTATAAATGCAGGGAAGAACTTGGCACCTAGTACTAGAGATGCTACTGGGTGCAGTATTAAATTGCATAAAGAACGAATTTAAACAAGAATCACCTGCATGGAAAATCCTATCAAAATGCCCAGAGAATGACATGGCTTTTTTAAAGAAGGAGTGCAATGCACCGTCAGAATTTGATCCCATGCGTCTACGAAAAGCAATGATCGACGGTCTGGAAAACAGGCAGTCGCATATGACAGTAGCATCGTGCCAATATGGTACGGTGTATGCTGTATATAATACACCAGATCAATATTATGATATCCCGTGGGGGCTATGGGGAAGAATTCTAAGAATGTATACCGAGGACTTAAAGAAACAGAAGCCATTTAAAATCTTCTTTTTAGCAAGCAATACAATAAGAGAATTTCCTAAAGGTACGAAACCTATTACACCTTTAAATATAAATGGAGGATACACTTATCAGTGCAATCATGAAACAATTATGATTTATAGAGCGGAGGATGCAACACGTGTTCTATTACATGAGTTAATGCATGCATGTTGCCTAGATAAGCCTGAAAATGGGGTTGACGTTGTAGAAGCAGAAACGGAGGCATGGGCCGAATTGATGTATGTTGGGTTTTTATCTAGAGGAAATAAGCAACGATTTGGCGAATTGCTAAAAAAACAGTCCGACTGGATCCAGATACAAAATGATAAGGTCCGACGCCATATGAAATCTCCTATGGCATTTCCGTGGAGATATACGGTTGGAAAAGAAGAGGTATGGCGGCGATGGAATATAATAGGACCGCATAACGATAGTGCTCTGCATAACGATAGTGCTCTGCATAACGATAGTGCTCTGCATAACGATAGTGCT
>Ga0007819_1000606_pt1 | contig 12015 bp, 28 predicted proteins | sample CryBogCBE07Jul09_FD_71203 | JGI IMG/M metagenome (GOLD analysis project Ga0007819, IMG submission 71203) | Freshwater microbial communities from Crystal Bog, Wisconsin, USA - CBE07Jul09 | ecosystem: Environmental > Aquatic > Freshwater > Lake | place: Crystal Bog, Wisconsin, USA | collected... | reverse complement strand
AATATGGTTCGTGCAGCATTGATTGAATCTACCACAGGAACTCTAGGTAAAATGTTAGTTTTATATCCGGCTGCCCTTACAATTTCATCAATAGACCGACCATTAGACGCAATATTTTTACTTTCTGCATCGTGTGGTAAGTGTAAAGTATCGTAAATGTAGCCTAATTTTTGCATTTCCTGCAAATAATGACTGATAGTCTTTTGCGTATCTTGCAAATATCTGATTAATCTTGTTTCCATGCCTATAAATTGAACAAACCAAATAGCTGTGTGATCTGCCCAACCTAAATCAAATACAGCATGAACAGGCTTTAATGGATCGTAAGGGACTTTAGTTATTCTACCTGATAGCTCTGCCACATTCATTTCATTAGCAAATATAGCGCCATCTACTGTAAGTCTGCATAGACCTTCCCAAACATTATTGTAGGCAATAGGATCACGATTCTTTAACGCATCCTTTTCCATGCGTAATGTATCAGGAAACCATGGGTTATCGTTCCAATTAATACGCTGAACAATAGAGTTTTCAGGTGGATTGACCACAAATCGTTGGTAAGTTTCGTCTTGCTCTAATTCAGGGTTAAAAGTTATCCATATTTCAGACATTTCTTTACGGATAGTTGGGATTAATGTATTCCAGCTAGATTTGGATACTGTTTGCGCTTCTTCTACCCAACAGATGTCAATACCTTCGTATGATTTAACATTGGCTATGTTATTCTTTAATCCTACAAAGGCAAATTCTGTTCCGTTTGCTGCACGAATAGCGTTTTGAGTTATCTCATAAAATGAGTTAAGACCCATAGCATTTATCTGATCTGACAATAATTTATGCACAGAATCTTTAATAGATGTCATAAATTCTCTTGCACAAAGTATGCGTAAAGGCTTTTTAGCGCCTTTTATCAATAATGCCCTGGCAACTCCCCAAGACTTTGCGCCACCTCTGCCACCATATAATGTTCTATACCTGACATAAGGTGGAGTAAATAGACATTCTAGCTTTTGTGGGAACTGAACATCTGCTATGGCTTTATCAAGTAGTCTTTGTTCCATCTGTTGATACAAAAGTTACTTGTATGCCTTCTAATGGCGTTCCGTCAATATTGCCAAATTTAGTGGTATTGGTTTCACCCCAACCCATTTGAGCTTTAGTCCACCATATTGCAGCAGTCGTATCACCTGCTATTGCTTTATTGTATAAAGATTTAGCTACGTTAGCAGACGCAGTAGCTTTGCCCACAGCTAATTCTTTCTCATAGTGTTTGCGTAACGTCACATCAGATATGCCTAACAATGCAGCTATTTGCAGTTGAGGCAATCCAAGCCCTGAAGCGCTTAATACTTGCTCTTTTGTCTTATCAGTAGGAACGTGTTCTAGCATCTTTTTATTGACCAAAAGTGTTTAAAAGTAAGTGTTGTAAATCAATCATTTAATAACTCTGCCTTCTTACCTGTAAAATCTTCCCATCTCTTGACTATTACGTCACAATATTTGGGATCAAGTTCCATTAATCTTGCTCTTCTTCCTATCTTTTCACAAGCAATCATTGTTGTTCCTGTTCCTCCAAAGCAATCACCTACAATAGCACCATTTGTTGTAAAAGATGTGATAGCCCATTCAGGAAGATCAATTGGAAAGGTTGCTGCATGAACTTTAGAAAATTCATTGTTTCTATTGGGTGCGCCATCATATACATTCTTGATTGTGCCCCTAAATTGTGCAGAAGGTATTGCTCGTGACGGATTTTCTTGTGGTGATAGGAATATCATGTATTCAAAACATGAATTCATAACCTTTTCTGCCATTGCCGGTGCTGCGTGTCCTTTGTTCCAAATAGCCATGTCAATAAAGTTATTCTTGTATTGATTAAGATATTCTAAAACTGCAACTTTGTTTCCTGCTAATTGTTGAATGTTTACAACCATACACTTGGTAAAATGTAGCCAAGCATTAGTAAATCCACATAGTAAATCGTAATATTCGTGTTTAGACTTATTGTCTTGATACATTCCATATTTGTTATCTGTTGTATGGGTATTCCCTGATAATTTTTCAGAGTCGCCAGCGTTATAAGGTGGACTTGTGAATAAAAAGTCTATTTCATCGCCTTCCAATAGCATTTCTACAGCTTCAATGTCAGTAGAATCTGCACACATTAAACGATGATTGCCTAATTGATATATGTCGCCTGGTTTTGTTATAGGTTCTTCAGGAATTTCAGGAACTTCATTTTCATCCGTTAATCCTTCAGTTTCTTCTACAATATTCAATATTGCATTTAATTCTTCAGAACTAAATCCTGTTAAATCAAGATTAAAGTCTAAATCTTTTAAATCTTGTAACTCAATAGCTAATAGGTTTGTATCCCAATCAGAGTTTAGGGCTAGTTTATTGTCTGCAATGATTAATGCTTTGCGTTGTTCTTTGGATAGATGTGCTAATTCAATGACAGGAACTTCAGTCATGCCTAGCTTTTTAGCCGCCATAATACGACCATGACCTGCAATAATTCCATTATCACCATCAACTAATATAGGGTTAGTCCATCCAAACTCTTTAATTGAAGCTGCAATTTGTGCAACTTGATGGTCTGAATGTTTCCTAGAGTTGTTGATATACGGAATTAAGTCCGATAGCAACCTCTGTTCGATTTGCATTAAACTTGTGGTTCTTCAGGCAATGGTTCTGCTGGAGTAACTTCTACAGGTGTTGGGTTAGCTTCTGCTTCCGCTGCTTGTTGTGCTTGCGCTTGTGGGATACCTTGTGCTTTAACTTTAGCAACTACAGGTTCAGCAAACTCCATAGGTAGTTTATAAAGACCTGCTAATACTAATTCTACTTCTTTGATTTCAAGTTCCAACTTAATGGCCATGATTGACTCCTAGTTAATAATTAAATGTAAAAAAGTGATATATTACTTTTTTTTCTTTTTACTTGCTTCTCGCTTCTCGCTGTAGGCGATTGCAACTGCCTGTTTAATAGGCTTACCTGCTTTTACTTCAGCCTTAATGTTTTCTTTAAACGCTTTAGGGCTTGTTGATTTTTTTAGTGGCATAATTTTATTCCTTTTCCTCTATAAATGCTACATCTTGCCATGACATAATGAGATATTTCTCGCCATTATCCATGACAGGTTGAAATTTAAGATATTCGTCTTTACCCATAGTTCCGAACCTTATACGGTCGCCTACAAATACAGGCATAATATCATATTTACCTTCTTTAATCTTTTTGCCAGGGCCAACTGCTACTACAACACCTGTATTGTATTCTTCAGCGTAAACAAAGCCAGGTATGGCTGACTTATCTTCACGTTCAATAGGTTTTACTAAAATTTTGTCTGCAAAGGGTCTAATCATTTCTTTTTGCCTTTCAATTTAGATTCTTGATGTGATTTCATATCAAGTTTGATCTCATGTTTAACAAATTCAATGGTTATGCGTGATTGATCTTCAAGATATTCACCGCACCAATCGTTTTCATGTTTATTGTAAGTTTGAGGATAGCGATGACATGATCCTAATACATCGCCAAAAGAAAAGAATTTACAAGACTTGCAAATTTCTTTAGAATTTAATACAGCCACTTATTACCTCCATTAATATTTGGTTAGAATTCCCAATCAGGCTAGGGCTGGTTGGGATTTCGTTTTATTACATCTTATCTTGTTCGTGTTCCATGCGTTTGTGTGAATAGCACTCATGTTCTTTAGCGCCACCTTTTAATTCACCTAAACGACCATCGTATTTACCAGCGTGTGAAGCTTCTCTCAAGCCAAGTCCATCAGCCTTACCCATACCAACACCGCCTTTTACTGCAACTTTCTTTTCGCCTGATGTATCTGAAGCAAGAACGCCTTTAGGCATTTTCTCACCTGATGCACCTGACTTAAATACTTCTTTATCTTCCATACCCATGATAATTTCCTTTTAATCTTAAATTTAGCTAAATTTTCACGAATTATTAGACTCGTGAGCTTTTATTTTAGCAGAAAATTGAGCCTTGAGTAGCTTTATTTCTTCTATTGACCACTTTACTGTTTCGTTATCAGATTCGAGTGCTTCAACAAGCTCCATTCCAATTTTTCTAATAAGTCCAAGTCTGTATCGGATGAGATTGCCAGATAAATGGGTGTTACAGGCTGCGCATTGTCTGTGGCAGTTATGCTCGTTAAATCGAAGGTGTCCTGCACTTCCAATGCTTCTGTAATGGCCTGCATGATATGCGCTGGCACTTTTTGACCCACAACTAATACAACCGTCATTCTGATCCCTTAATCTAATATATTTATTGAATATTACTTGAGTATCTTTAAGCCAATCTGATCGGCTCTTTAATTTTTGCTTTGCTTCTTTAACTTCTTTTCTGACGGTTTTAATTCTTTTGTCTTTAGCTAACTCTAATGCACATTCAAACCCACAGACTTGTTGAAGTGGTTTTGTTGGCTCAAATACATTCTTACATACTTTGCACTTTTTAGGGCGCAATTGTAAACCAACCTGTTGCAATATATTTACTTGTTGAATATACAGGATTGCCTCTATGTGTATGAGTAAACCCAGCAGGAAATATACATAACAACCCAGCTTTAGGTTTTATTTTAGTAGCTTGCCATAAAAATTCTGTTTCGCCTTCGCCTTCAGGTATGTCATTAAGATATAAAGTCCAGGCTAATATTCTATTGCATACTAATGGATTGTCAGCTTCACAATGAAATTCGTGATAGCCACCTTTAGGTTCAGTCTTTTGTATCTTTACTTCATTAGAGTTTAAATGTATTCCGTTTATTACAAAGAATTCGTCATAATATTTATTTAATGATGATTGAAGCGCTTGATTAACCATAAGCGTTATATCTTTATGATAAAAGTGTGCAAAGAATGATGTGTCTAATCTTTTTAATTTAGTTTTAAAATGATCTTGACCACGATGTATTGTGTTGGGTTGATTTAAACTAACAAACTTTTCAAATTCATCAATAATGTATTGACAATTATCTTTTGACAAAACATTTTCATATAGACCAATAAAATCATTCATTAAGGGGTTCACTTTCTCTTAAGAGGTTCATTTTTTATTAAGGGGTTCATGTTTTAGGGTGAGCCTCTTTGATCATCTTTGATATAGTTTACCTCGGTAAACCTTACACCTAGTTCTGCGCCATAAGCGTATATTTGTTCCATGTAATTACTAAAACCTAATTTAGTAAGCTTGGAAGTTGATCCAACTAATACACGTTTGCCGTCAGGTGTTTCTTCATATTTTCTATATCCTTCTTTAATTAATTTAAGATCAGGAAAGTCAGGTAAGAATTTTTCTTTAAAGTATTCGTGCCATATCAAAGCTGAATATTGTCTGCCATGCACCCAAGCTTGTTGAGCAATATCGTTTAGTGGGCCTGCCCACATCAAAGCATTAGCGCTTAATGATCTTGCTTTTTGTTCCTCACGAATAATAACTTCTAAAGGTTTATCTAAATCAATAGGTGCATTTTGTATTGCATTAATTGCTGTGTTTATTTGAAGTTTACCAACAAGACGGATAGTTTTAGCTAGGTATTCTGTTCTCAATTTAATCTCCACAAAAGCACTCTATTGAGTCATCAAACATATCTGACTGCTTATCTACAAAATTATGGATATCTGCATATTTTGGTCTATCAATTCTAAATCTATTTCCGTCACCATCAGTAATTGATTTTGCATATTCTTCTTGTTTAGCCCACCAAACTGCTCTATCTGGTTTTTGTTGAATAAGAGTTAATATTTTAGGTAATGCTTTTAAAAAACATAAATCACAATTACCACCTATAGTTTCACCATTGACTATTGGCAATTCTAAATCAAATGTATTGTTATTCCAAAACTCTAATACTTCTGGCTTTGATATGTTAGCAGAATATAATGGCATGATAGGTTCTTCACCCTTACCTCTTGATTTCATTTTGGCTGCTCTACGACCTTCGTCAGCCCTAATACCAACCATATTTAATCTTTCATCCCATCCTAAAGTTAATAAATATCTATGAATGGTTCTAATTTTTAATTCTTCTGTGCAAAACCTAGCTCTAACATTTGGAAGCATTTTACGGTCTTTAATAATATCTTCAAAAGGTTCTCCATTACGACTAGCAGTATCATAATCTACTTTTGCAAATTCTTTTAAACTTCTATACTCTAACCAATGAATAGGAACATTCCAATTTACTTCACAATCATGCACAAATTTTAATGTAGCTTCTTCTTCTTTTCCTGTATTAGCAAAACAAACTATAGCATCATCTGGCAATCCATTATTAGATTGTAACACTTTCCATAACATATAAGCAGATGTTCTGCCACCACTAAAACTAATAACTGTAGGTTCTATAATTTTAAATGGATCGGTCATTTCGTTTCTCATAATCATCACGACAATCTAAATCGCAAAATCTTTTTTTAGATTTAGCTCCACAATTTAGACAAACGCCAACGTGCTTGTAATTCGTGTCATTATCTCTAACGTGCTTTATTGCAGCATTACGATATTGTTCCTCTAGCTCGCTGGCTCTGTCAAACTCATCCATGTTAGAAAGGGATGTCTGATTCCATGTCATCAAAGTTTGTTTTAGGTGCAGGTGCAGATTCTTTGTTTTTAGGTTCAAACAATGAAACAATGATTGTGCTTCTATTGTCAGGGTTAGGTAAACCTGCTGGGTTAAATGTTCGATTAAGTAAAATATACTTACGGTTATCTGATTCCATAACTGCACCAATGTTTTCGTAAGTGCTTTTTGTTGCACCTTCTTTGTTTGTATATTCACCTGTCTTTACTGCTAAATCCATTACTTTTTTACTAGCCATTTTTATTTTCCTTTGTGGTTAAATTAAATAATACATATTTATTGCCTAATTGTCTTTTTAAGAATTGAACTCTGATGTTGCGTCTTTCTATGAATTCAATGTCTTTTGTGGTAATAGGCAATTTCACTCCATAAAAGTTATTTAGTAACACGAATAACCTCCCCTGTAGATTTATCCAACTCGTATTCATACATATCAGTTTCAGATAATTTTTGATTCTTAATGCGTTCACCAAAAATCTTATCAAAGTTTTCATCAAACTTTTTTTTATCAACTGATCTATACAAATCACCTTTACCGGCTTCGTGATGATTGCTCATAATACCCAATCCTCTGCAAGTATTTCTGCATCTTCTTCGTCATACGCTGGTTTAGTTTTAACAAGCTCGTTGTTAAGATAGTAATTAACAATAAACTTATCATTCTCTTTGCAAACATCTGCTTTTTTGTTTCCTTCCATAAACTCGCTTAATATCATATTCCCTCCTAGAATAATGGTTCAGCTTTAATTAAATTAAATACATTTTCTTTAGGTTGCTTGGGCAATCTTTTAATGATGTGATTAGGTTTATTTAAAATATAAAACAAAGCTTCATGCTTTGTTCTAAATTTCCTGATCGCTTCATTAAAGTCATCAAACACTACATAATTAAACATTAGTCCTCGCAGTTTCCGCCAATACATCTAGCGTTAGCTAATGCAGCTTCCTCAATATCGGCTATTGCATCTTTGCCAATAAAGTCATCTGCTGCAATCTTTAATCTATTGTATAGGCTTTTTTCTACTTCGGTAACAGAAGTTTTCATAAGAAATCCTCTATCCCTGGCGTGATCGGTTATAACAGAGTTGACATAATCAGAAGGCTCTACACCCCATGATTCAACTTCGATATATTTTTTGTCATCCAATTCAACTTCAATGATTACACTAAATCGTTTCATGTTTTACCTTTCTAATTAACTCTAACATTTCTGCTCGACCATGTTTCTTTTCGTATTGCTCAAGCATTGACCTTGCGTGTGGTTTATAAGCACGTCGTAGCCAGCGCACCCAACAACACTCGTTATTAAAATTAAAACGACCACGATTTTCATTACATAATTCACAGTTCATTTAATCCTTAAAGCTTCTTTAGCAAATTTAATTCCAATTAAAGATTTATATTTTCCTTTTTCTGAATCATTTAATATTCGTCTAGCCCATGCTTTAGGATCGGCAGTTGGCCTACTTGCTATTTCACTTGCAACTCGTTTCATTTTGTCATGGTTATTGCGTATCTCTTGTTCAGTAAAATGCCTAGGCAATGCTTTCACAAATTCTTTAGGTTCTTGCAATCTACAAATATCTAATATGTCGGATATAGTAGGCATAAATTTATTATTGTTGACATAACGATCAAAAGCTTTGGATACCACCATAAATTCATAACGTTCTAATTTACTCCACCAAATTCTTAATGTTTGACGATCAAGTTCAGGCTTTGAATAAATAGTTGTAACGCTATGCATCATGTCTTTAAAACCAAGCTTTTCATTTTCTATCAAAATATCTGCTCCTCTTGTTTTTCATCTTCCCATCTATGTTGATTAATCCAAGTGCTAGGATTAGGAATATAAAGGCCATTATTTTTAAACCATTGTGGGCTAACTTTTTGCCATTCAAGTGCATTAAGAACGGTAGCTAAATTAGGGTTAGCTTTAGCCCATGCTTTTCTAGCTGCCTCTTTACCTACTTTTTTAGGGTATGCAATCCAAAACATATCAAAATCATTTAAATATTCATTTTCTTTTTGAACAATGGTTTTATTCTCATCTAATCTAATCTCATCTATTCTATTCTTATCTTGCATGACGACGTCATGACGTTGTTGTGATGGTATCATAACTTGCTGATTATGTTTAATATTTTGAATAAGTGATCTCATTTTAGGATTGCTGGTCGCTGAAGTCATAAGTCTTTTAGCAACTTTCAAACAAGTTATTGTTCCGTTTTCGCCTTCAAACAATCCAAGATCAATAAATCGTTTCATCATTTCTTCAACTTTTTGGACACTTGATCCTGTATTTTTAGCAATTATTCTTGCATCATGTTTTAATTCAAAAGTTATATTTTCTGCTGATATTTTATTTACTATAAGTTCAACACAATACCAATATAGGCCATATCCTTCTAAACCATAATCAAGTAATACTTCTTGTAATTTTTCGTCTAAATTAGCATTTGAATCGTGTTTAAACCAATCCATTTACGACCTCTTTAGCTTCTTGAGATAATTTATGTAAATTAAGAATAAAATTTTCAATATTTTGGGTATTTATTATTAATACCTGTTTATTCTCAATTTCTATTAAATCTTCATATCTAACCGCTATACATAAATTACCCACATCAGATATATAAGCTTCAATTTCTACTTGTGGCTCTACTATTGTTTGCATAATTAATCCTTAAATTTGCGTTTTAGGAAGATTTCAGGGTATTGAAGCTTAATTTTGGCAGGAATACCTCGTTTTTTCCATTGATAAACCTTGATCTGTTGGCTCAATCCTACCCACCCTAAACGCTTACAAAGGGCTTTAGAACCACCATAAAACTCAATAATTTCAGAATCTGTCATATTTGTATCCTAATCCTTATTTTATAGTTTGTGTAAAATATTTATAACTTTTTGTTAAATATTTGTTGACATCATAATAACAAATAGTTAATAATGCAACTGTAGTTTTTAAATTTATGGAGGAAATTATGAGACGTGACTTTATCAAAGGATGTATTTTCGCTACTGCCACATTGGCTTACATAGGTTTGTGGCTATATGTTTTATTCCCAATCCTTATCAAACATTTTGGAGCTTAATATGACTATTCAACAAGAATACGCTGAAGATTTAATTGATACTGACCCAGTAGAAGTTTTAACTTATATGGATATGGAACAACTAGCTGGCACGATTCGTGCTTTATATTGGGCTAATGAACGTGGCGATATGATTAGCGTTAATCTTTTTGCCAAATCTATAAGTAATGCCTTTTTTGAGGAAGCGATGGGTATTACAGAAAAAAAGTTAAATGAAGCTAATGTTTATCAAGGCCCTTTTGACCAAATGTATGATATGGGCCATTCACATGGGGACTTTCTATGATTAACTATATTAGGGATGTTATATTTTTGTATTACAAAGGATTTAGATTTAAAAAGGCAGTTCAATTAGCTAAACAATTAAGGAGTGGTAGATGATTACTTTTAATGAATTAAAAAAGATTAATGTTAATGACCATACAGAAAAGAAAGGCAATTTAACGTATCTTTCATGGGCCTGGGCAGTAGATCAATTATTATCTAATGATTCACAAGCCACATGGGAATATAAAGAGCCACGTCAATTTGGCGATACTTTAATGGTGTTTTGTTCTGTGACAGCTTTTGGTAAAACTATGACAGCTCAACTTCCTGTATTAGATTATAAGAACAAAGCTGTAATGAATCCTGACGCTATGGCAGTTAATACTGCTATGCAGCGTTGTTTAGCCAAAGCTATCGCTTTACATGGTATTGGTTTATATATTTATGCTGGCGAGGATTTACCACAATCTGAACCTACAACTCAAGATGAATTAGAAGAAGCTATTAAAGAAATTAATAAAGCTGAATCTATTGAGGAATTAATGGCTATATATAAACAACACGCAAACTTTGACCAAGCATCTTTAGCAAAGTTAAAGAAGTATTTATCTGATCGTAAACTTGAACTAGGGGAATAATATGAACCAACAAGAACGTTTAACCGAGTATTTAGAAAAGCATGGCAAGATTGATCCATTAAAAGCATGGACTCAATTAGGTATATATAGATTAGCCGATACTGTTTTTAACTTACGCAAAAAAGGTTATGACATAACAACCACAAATAAAAAAGTTAAAAATAAATTTAAAGAAGTTTGTGTAGTGGCTGAATATAAATTAGAGCCTAGATTATGAAATTAACTGACTCACAAAAATTAGATAAATTATTACAATTAATTGATTTACTTAATATGGAAATAAAAGGATTAAGAAAATTAATAATTGAAATTGAAAAAGGAATAACTAAATGAATAACATTATTCAAGGAACACCTGAATGGCTACAATTAAGATTAGGCCATGTTACTGCATCACGAGTTGCCGATATTATGGCTAAAACTAAAACAGGCCCAAGCGCTAGCCGACAAAATTATTTAATTGAATTGGCTATTCAAAGAGTCACAGGCGTTGTTGAGGAATCATATAAAAATGAAGCAATGATGCGTGGCACAGAAGAAGAACCGAAAGCACGTCAAGCATACGAATTGCTAACCGAAACTTTTGTAGAGGAAGTTCCATTTGTCAAACATAAATCAATTGAATGGTTTGGTTGCTCACCTGATGGCATTATTAAAAACAATGATGGCACATATAACTTATTAGAAATCAAGAATCCCAATAGCGCTACGCATTGGTCTTATATTAAAGAAGGTGAACCACCAACAAAATATAAGATTCAAATGATGGCTCAAATGGCCTGCACAGGCGCTCAATGGTGTGACTTCTTTAGCTATGATAGTCGTATGCCTGAAGGTTCAAGATATTTCTTGAAAAGAATGGTTAGAGATAATGCCTTTATTGATGAAATGGAAAAAGAAGTAAAAGTGTTCCTAGATCAAGTGGCAGAGGAAGTCAAACTTATGGAAGCTAGGCAATAATTGAAAAATGGTATAATACAACTTGGCAATAACACAGGGGGGTCATTTATGATCGACCAGGCACTTCTTTGTTTAGCGCAAACAATCTATATGGAAAGTAGCGTAGAACAAAAAGAAGCACAAATCGGTGTTGGCTATGTCCTTATGCGTAGAGCTGACTTTGATCCAAAGCAGGTGTGTAATGAAATGAGAAAACCTTATCAGTTTTCTTGGTATGGAAAAGTAAAACCACCTGAACCTAAAGAAATCAAACCATACTTTCTTGATCTTGCATGGCGCATCATGCACAAGTTAGAGCCTGATTATTCTAAAGGCGCAACTAATTTCCACGATAATTCAATCTCAAAACCTCAATCATGGTTCAAATTAAAAAAGACTGTTCAATGGTCGCACATGATTTTTTACAAAATGGAGGAAACAAAATATGCTCAATATTGAGTTATA
>Ga0007819_1000594_pt1 | contig 12220 bp, 15 predicted proteins | sample CryBogCBE07Jul09_FD_71203 | JGI IMG/M metagenome (GOLD analysis project Ga0007819, IMG submission 71203) | Freshwater microbial communities from Crystal Bog, Wisconsin, USA - CBE07Jul09 | ecosystem: Environmental > Aquatic > Freshwater > Lake | place: Crystal Bog, Wisconsin, USA | collected... | reverse complement strand
AGAATTAACATGTATTCTGCATAAAAGGTATACTCATTTACATTTGTCATTTGAAGCAATTCTTTCATATATTTTTTAGATTCATCATATTTTCCTTGATTATACAATGTTCGACATAAATAATATACAGGACGTGGGTCTTTGGGATATTGTTCTTTGTCTAATAAAAGCCATTCAACATCTCTTTTATAACGAGAAATTGTTCGATTTTCATGAGCCTTAGATGTATGATCGATAATATAAAAGTTTTTTTCATCTACCCATATAGATTTTTTCTTTTTTGGGACTAATAAAGCTTCATGTACTCGATATTTATAACGAATTTTACTTGTAGTTTTTGTAATACGATTAGAATAATATAGATCCTTCAAAAAATTATATTTCATGTATCCTATTTTAAGGTAGATAACGTCAGCATTTGTTGTTTTAAGATATTCACGTAATTTATCACCTTCTCCAAGTTCATAACTATCATCAAGTACGATCATGTACTTACATGTTTGACTAGCAAGTTCAAATGCTTTATTTCTTGATTCTGAAAAATTTGTAAATTCAGAAAAATGAAGTTTTCCAGGAATACCCTTTAATTCTTCTTCAATAATTGAAGGTGTATTATCAGTTGATCCTGTATCCAAAATCGTCCAATAATCTATATACCTTTTGTTTTTTTGAAGACATTTTCGAATAATTTCTCCCGAATTTTTAACTATCATAACCAACTCTAATAAATTAGAAGCCATTTTATACTATATGCATTATTTAAATAGAATTTTAATGATGTCCTCCTCCACCATGACCACCGTGTCCTCCTCCACCGTGACCACCATGACCACCATGACCACCGTGTCCATATGCTCCACCATAACCATGCCAATAAGGACCGTAATAGCCTGTATAAGGATAGCCATAATAACTATAAACAGTATCACAATCTGTTCCAGTGCAATCAACTCCTGGAATAGGATGTTGTTTGATTTGCATATTATCAGGGTATACGATATTGCTTGAGACATCTGTAGAAAATGGAGGAGGAGGTTGTGCACTAGTATACATATCAATTTGTTTACGTGTCATGATATAGCATACAGCAATTACTAGTAATATTACTAGTACTACTATAATGATGTCATGCATTTTTTATTTATTAAGTTTATAATAAATAATTTAATCTATTTTTAATCTACATCTTCAACTACACTTGGCCCATTACTGGTTTTTACACCAGAACCATCTTTGGACATCAAGTTTTGTAATTCTTGTAGTTTAGAATCATAATCTTCTTTTGAAGCTGACATCCCAGTATCATTCAACCATTCTTCAGTCTCTTTTAGTTTTGATTTTAACTCTTCTGAGAAGTTAATTTCCTTATCTTCAGAAACTTTAGTTTTGGTACTGTATACTAAATTTTCTAATTGGTTCTTCTTTTCAATCTTTGCACCAATTTCATCATCTTGTGCCTTAAATTTTTCAGCATCTTTAATCATCTTTTCAATTTCTTCTTTTGATAGTTTATTTGAATCATTTTTGATAGTAATATTCTTTGATTTACCAGTGCTCTTTTCAACGGCACTTACATTTAAAATACCATTTGCATCAACATCATATGCAATCTCAATTTGAGGTTGACCACGAGGCATCAATGGGATATCTGTCAGATCAAATTTACCAAGCAGATTACAATCTTTCGTTAGTTTACGTTCACCTTCGTAAACACAAATTGTTACAACAGGTTGATTATCGCTATATGTTGAAAAGATCTGACTCTTTTTTGTAGGGATAGTAGTTCCACGAGGAATTAGAGGAGTCATAACATTACCAGCAGTTTCTACTCCTAAAGATAAAGGATTAACATCTAGTAGAAGAAGATCATTGATCTTATCATTTTTATCACCTACCAAAAGAGCTGCTTGGATAGCAGCACCATAAGCTACAGCTTCATCAGGGTTAACACTTTGACATAATTCTTTACCATTAAAGAATTTAGTTAGTAGTTCACGAACTTTAGGAATACGAGTAGACCCACCAACAAGTACGATTTCATCGATATCTGATTTAGAAATCTTTGCATCGCTTAGTACTTGTTCAACAGGTGTCATTGTCTTTTGAAAAATATCGTTACATAGACTTTCAAATTTTGCACGTGATAATACACAATTAAAATCAATGCCATTTGCTAATGAGTCAACTTCAATATTGGTAGTAGTACTTGTTGATAACGATCTCTTGGCTTTTTCAGCAGCAGATGATAGACGGCGAATGGCTTTCTTATTATCAACAAGAGATACCTTATGTTTAGTTTGAAATTCTGTCATCAGATGTTGCACGATTCGTTGATCCAAATCAGAACCACCAAGATGAGTATCACCACCCGTAGCAGTTACTTCAAAGACACCATCTTCAATGTTAAGAACAGATACATCAAAAGTACCACCTCCAAAATCGTAGATGAGTACTTTACGAGATTTACCATCCTTCTTATCTAGACCGTAAGCAATGGCAGCAGCTGTAGGTTCGTTGATGACACGTAAAACATTCAATCCAGCAATCAATCCCGCATCTTTCGTGGATTGACGCTGAGAATCGTTAAAATAGGCAGGAACAGTGATAACTACATCTGTTACTTTTTTACCAAGAAAACTTTCAGCTGTATCTTTCATTTTGGTTAAAATCATAGCAGAGATTTCTTCAGGCGAAAAAAGTTTTTCAGATCCCATATAGTTAACTTTTACCTTGGGACGTCCTTTTTCATTTACAACATTGTAAGGAAGTAATTTCAAGTCTTTTTGTAAGATAGGGTCATCAAATTCTCGACCAATCATACGTTTGATTTCATAGACAGTTTGAGTAGGATTTTTGGTACTAGCATTTTTTGAAGCGTCTCCAATGAGACGTTCATCATCTTGAAAAGATACATAAGAAGGAGTGATACGATTGCCTTGATCATTAGCAATAATTTCTACGGATCCATTTTGAAAAACAGCAACACAGCTATAAGTCGTACCAAGATCGATGCCAATCGCAGTACGAGATGAAGACATGTTTATTATTTATATAGTATGGTTGCTTCTTAAATAGTTTTATTATTTTTTTAATAATAAAGATTAGAGATGGATATTTATAACATACCTCTTTATTATATAAGCTTTACACCCAAAGAAGAACTTGAAAGTAAACTAAAGGAGGTTGGGTTTAAAAATATTAATCATTTTAAAGCCATTGATGGTAGAAAAATGGATCCTAAAGAACTAGTTGAGCATAATATAATAACTATACGAAGTTATAACGATTTACTATCTAAACGAACTGAACATATAGGAATATCATCACTTGGAGCAATTGGGTGTACTATGAGTCATCATCAACTATGGAAAAAGTGTGCAGATGAATTAGATCACATTATTATTGTCGAAGACGATGCTGATATTAACAAAAAATTATCAGAAGATGATATAAAATTCATAGAAACAAGCATGAAGAAAGAAAATAGTTGTGTGATATCTCCTGTGTATCATGACTCTAAATATCTATGGGGATTACAGTTTTATATATGCAATAAAGGGTTATGTAATGAACTAATAAAAGATACTTTTCCAATTGATGTTCAGACTGATGCCTATATATATCATCTAGCAAAGATGAACAGAATTAATATTGATTTAAAGTATATTTATGGTCAAAAAATTCATGTATCTTCTATACAAGATTTATGTGTGAAATGTTTCCTACCAAATAATATATACATCTATCTATTTTTCTTTATACTTTTCTTTATATGTATAATGTACTATTTTATCCATAAATGTACGATAGGAAAAAATCCTTTATAAAATTGATTATTTATATTATAGTAATATAAATATGACTAATCTTATGACTAATCTTATGGATAAAATGATTTACTATAATACTGAAGGATCTGAAAAAAAATCTTGTAAAGTAGGAGATATCATATATCACATTAAAGAAAATGATCGAATTATTGAAATAGACAAGTTAATATTGGATGATATAGAAATTATTACAAAAAAAAGTAATCTCTATTATTCAGTTTTTGGAGATCCTTTAACCATTGTTTTTTTCTAAATACTATTGAAGCTTGCATCAATCATATCTAAATCACGTTGAAATTTTCTCTTTTGATCATTTGTAGGATTTGGCATAACTGGTTCAGATTTTCCAAAATCGATTATTTTAAGTGTAGATGGATCACCATTGTTTTTAATCATAAAATTATTCAAATGTGTATCTGAATGAAGATAGTAACAAAATTTAAAAAGTCTAGTTACGATATTTTTGCATTGATCTATTATTTTTTTCATTTTTTCAAGATTTGGTTCTTTATTTCGCTTCTCTAATTCAATATATCGTTTAACTGTCATTCCTTCTAAAAATGGCATAATTAGAATAAATATTGTTTGATCTTTATTCACAAATACTTGAGAAATAGGAATAGTGTATATCTTACATGGAGAGTTTGAAATTTCCATTTGTGCTTTAATTTCATTTAATGCATGTATAGGATGATCGGGTTTCATGATTTTTGCAATATATCTTTTATTTTCTACTTGATCTACTGCTTTATTATCTTCATCATCTTTGCATAAGCTTAAATATACAGTAGCATGAGCAGATTCTTCTCCAATAGGAGAATTTGATAATTCCCATCTACCATTACAAGGTCTATTATTTTTAATTTGATAGTAATAAGATGCATTCAGTATAACTTCTCCGTTCTTTTTTATTAAATTGCATAATATATGATCAACTTCACAGTTAAAAGTTTCCATATATCTATCTACCATTTATTATATTTAAATTTAATTAAATTTAAATGTTTTAGCCTTCTGCATTAATAATTTTAAGGTTATAAGTATCTTTACTTTTTTCTAATTCAATTAAAGTTCCTGGAAAAATAGTATCATTTTTTACAACATTCAGATTATATCCCAACATATTTGTAAAATATGGATTGACATATTCATCATATTCAATGTATAAACTATATAATAATGAGAACATATAATAATAAGTTTCAAGATTAAATGATTTATCATAAGGGATAGATGCTTCAAAACTAAATTCTGTTATATGATCAATCTTAATAACAGGGATATTTTCTGGAATAGAAATCATACAATTTTCTTCAATAACGACTTTTAGTAAATTTTCTTCAAGAAAAGGTACTAAAACATATCCCATTTTAGAATTTTCCAGAGAATAGATGATGCCGTAATATTCGTAATAACAGAAATCTTCAACAAAGATATCGTCAAAATAGAGCTTCATTTTTGTTTTTAACAGAAATGATATTATTTAATCAATTTTACTAGATCAATTGATAGTTGTCTTGTTTTTTCATTTGTTGAATAGTGATCAATATATTGAATAAATGATTTTATCCATATTAAATCATTTATGAATAAATGAGGACGATATTTTAACTTGCTATAAAGACCAATTAATACTGTAAATGCATCTATACTTTCAGCATCAAAAATAGATGGATTTTCTTTTACTTTTTTTATTAAGTGATCAATTGGACTATCCATTTTTGATTTAATATTAATCTATCAAATCAAATTTATATTTAACTCCAATATTCTCTTTTTTTATAAATTTAATCCCATATGGAAACCAATATTTTGGCACAAGTGGTTTATTTTTACCATGAAAAATGACTAGTTGAAATTTGTCATAATAACAAATAATAGCTGTTGAATGAGTATAAAGATACTCTATAATTTTTAGATAAGAAACAGACGATTTAGATCCATAAAAATATGCTTCTTCAAATGAATCAAAATAAGTATAAATATCGCTTCCAATCATATGAAACCAAAGAGTTGCCATTTTTATTTTTTTTTCATTTTTAATTATGCATTTCATTTTTATTTAGAATTTAGAAAAGATAAAATAACTTCATTTGGATTTGAAACATCAATTAAATGTAAAAATGTCTTAATATTTTCATTTGTATCAGATTTAACAATTTCATTTACAGACTTGATACTTGGTATATTAACTGTAAAAATAATACATAAAGTTTTTTCCATAATAAATTTAACTGAATTATAATCTGTTTTTGAAGATGATTCAATTGTAAATAAACTATCATCAATATATTTAATTGTTTTAGTAAATCCAAACAATGCTTCATATAAAGAAAGTTCTACTTTCATCATTAAATTTTTTCCATTTCTTTTAAAAATAGGATGATTTTCAATCTCAATTGTAACAATCAAATCAGATGAAACATTTTTAAAATGATTCCCTTCTTTTTCAACTTTGATTTTATCACCTGTTACCATTTCTGGAGAAAGTTTTAGTTCAATTGTTTTTTCATTATTTAAAGTTCCTGTACTTTTACATTTAGAACATACATCTTCTACAATTTTACCTTTTCCTTGGCACATATCACAATCACTAATATGTTGTGAAATCATGTTACCCATTTGTTGAATAATAACACGTTTACCTTTCCCATGACAATTTTGACATGAACTAACACTTCCTCCATCTCCGTTACATGATTGACAGTCTTTATAAAAAGAATATTTTAGATGGATCGTTTCTTTTTTATAAACTTGTTCAAGATTTACTTTAATTGTTAGATGTACAGGATCTACATTACGTATAGGAGATTGATTTTGTTGATGACCGCCAAATGGATTACCACCACCAAATGGAAATCCCTGACCAAATGGAAATCCCTGACCAAATGGAAATCCCTGACCAAATGGATTACCGCCACCAAATGGAAATCCCTGGCCAAATGGATTTTGATTTACTTGATCATTGCCTTGTTTAAAAATATCCATACCAATTTGATCATACAAACGACGTTTTTCACTATCTAATAAAATATCTTTTGCTTCTGTAATACTTTTAAATTTATTCGATGCCTCTTCTTTTGTTTCTTCTGTATGTTTATCAGGATGACATTGTCTAGATAAATTTACATAAGATTTTTTAATTTGTACTTCTGTTGCATCTACAGGAATATTTAATCTGTCGTATAAAGTTTTATCTTTTACCATTATTACTTGTATAAAATATACTCTTTTTTAGATCATATTAAATAAATTTTTATAAAAATTTATTTAGTTTCTTTAATCAATGAATGAAAAGCAATAGCAATATCTTTATCTGTACCTAAAAATCCACCACCTCCTCGATGATACTGACTTGTCATACGATTTAAATCGCCAACCCAATACCATTCTTTATCTGATACAGCCCATTTAGAATGATCTTGTGATTCTTTATACTGAAAATCTTTAAAAAAAATACTATCAATATCATTTAGCAATGAACATTGCATTGTAATTTTACTACCTCTTATCCATGATTCTACTTTCCATTGTGCTGGATAATTTTTTACTAAATATTCACTATAAATATCAACTTCAAATGATGCTGATTTAGCAATATGTACCATTTTATCACTCAATTCGAGTTTATTAATAGTAATAACTGTTTCAGATTTCCATAGTTGATTAGTATTTTCAATGATAGGACAAATATCCATAATATTTAATTGATGAAAAATGGATTGAAGTAAATTAGTTGTAAACGTACATTCATAATAATGAAAAGATTGACCATATAAAAGTTCACTTTTTTCTATTTCTGATATTGTTGATCCTGTAAATTCTAATGGAAAATTAGGTACAGAATGACAAAGCCATGAAATGTGTGTATTATCCCAAGCTACTATTCCTTTACAATGACCCTTTTTAACTTTTTTTAAATGATTTTGGTCATTGTAAACAATCCAGTTTGTCCAAGTTGAGTTTTTATACAAGTTAGACAACCATTTTTGAATATTACATTGTACAAATGACTTTGATTTTTCATTATACTCTATTCCATCTATTCCATGAGGTAATTTCAATGCAATCTTAACTTTAGAATTATCTTCTTTTTCAAAACACAAACATTGACCCATTTCAAACTTTAAATTATTAAAATAATTTAAAGTTTATTTCAATTTTAATTTAATTATAAAAAGTCACACAAAGATATAAGGGTACTCTTTATTCACATAAATTATAGTGATCTGTTCTTCACAAAACAGCGGTTCTGTGTTGCTGGTTCTTTAGCATACCAGGAAACTTATGTTTAGCACAATGAGTTTTTGATGTCTCTGATAACCCAAAATTTGATTGGATTTTTTTACAAACAATACACTTTTTATCTTTTACATTAACCATATTTACTTCTCTTTATGTTCATTACAAAAACGAGCTTTTATTTCTCATGATTTTATCTTCACATGTTACGACTCGATAATCATCGACGATATCAAGCCTTTAAGATCCTTAAAGAATTATCAAAAAAATGCTCCTATTCTTCAACGATGGTCGGTAAATGACCTTGTTTCGTGTTCCGAGATAACGTAACAATGCACGCTCGTAACTTTTGAATTTAAATTTAATGACTAATAGACCGATATTTACAATCGATACAAAAAGTTATAACAGAACTTGATTCATCGCAAGATCTAAGTTGCTTACCATAAGTCATAGTACGTTTACTCTTGCATTTTTTACAGTCGACACTGCCTTCTTCAACATCAAATGGTTTATTCATGAATGTATCTGTTTCTTCAATTTTTTTTGATACTTCTAAAAAATCAGAATGATCTAAACCAAGTTTTGAATTTTTCAAGTAACCATATACATCTTTCAAATCTTTTTTATTTTCTTTAATTTCAAAAGCCATTTCATAGATTAAATCGATTGATTCAGAATTATTTTTTAAATGTTTCAAAATTAAAGCTTTATTGTCTTTTTTATGAGAAATATGAGAAAGATGTTTATAAATGCTCATTTTACTATTTATTATTTTTATTCATTTTTTTCAATTTTATCATAAAGAGAGTATGACTGGATTTTTTAGTATACTTGGTATTATAATTATTTTATTTGTTTTTTATAGAATTATTATGGAAGTTAAAGATAATTATGAAAATCAAATACAAGATGAGTATGTTTTAATGCTTATTGAAGACATTAGAACAATTGATAAAAGTGTAAATGATGTGGTTGATTATCTTCGTTTTTTTGAAGGAGATAAAAGTTATACATTAGATAAAAAATACGTTTTTCTTTGTAAAAAAGATAAAAAAACAGGTGAACAGTACCATAAAAACCAGCTTGTATTGGTATTGATACATGAAATTAGCCATGCTTTATGTGATGAAATTGGACATACTCCAAAGTTTGATATGATTTTTGAAGATTTATTAGAAAAAGCTACAATTAAAGGTATTTATAATCCAGATATACCTAGTGTAGATGGATATTGTGAATAATTTATTTATTTTACTTTTTCATTTTTGATTTTAATTTTTTAACAAGTTTTGAAAGAGATGTATGTCGCTTCATTCTAAAAGAAACAGCAGGCTGTGATGATATAACAGGTGAAGCTAGTTCTAAAGGAGGTGGTAAATCTTCATAACTTGATACAGCATCTTCGCTCTTCACTTCACTCTTCACTTCATTCTTCGCTTCGCTCTTCACTTCACCTTTTAATTTTCTTTCTAAACTGCGTGCACGTTCTTCTGTTACTTCTGCTCTAGTTAAATCAATTACTGATGCCAAGTTCTTTTTAGCAACATAATCTTTGCATTTAGAATTGATAGGCATAATTATAGGTGATTGTACTGCTTCATTATTTTTATTTTTAATAGCAGTTTTAATACCAAAAGGATCAACTAATTCTTTATCTGGTTGTTCTACGCCTTCACAGTAATCTGCTAATACTTGTTGTTGGCGTTTTTCACGATTAAATTTGATAATGTCTGCAATCTTTTGTAGAGATAGATTCTTTATTTGAGCATTTACTTCTTCAACTGTTTTTGCTTTACATAAATTATCTTTAATAAATTTAAGATCAGATTCATCAATTTCTTTTGTCTTTGAATTTATTTCTGTAATTTTTGTGATTAATTTCTCAGGTGTAATTGGGTGTTGAGGAATTTCAATGTTTTGATGGTAGTTTTCTTCATTAAATTCACATATAGTCTTGTATGATTTTTGTAATAAGTCTTCGACTTTTCTTTCATCATATTTAGCATAATTAGATTTTAAATCACTGTAAATAGTTCGTGCAATTTTATCGGTATATCTATCTTTAATTGCAAGTTCTAAATCATTTTTAGAAGGCAATTGTCCTGAAAAATCAGGTTCTAATTCTAGTGATTCATATGTATGAAACATATCTTCTAAATCTTGAACAGACAATTTACTCATATTTCCCATTTTTTCTTTTAGTTTAATGAATTTTTCTTCCGTTGTTTCTGACAAAAAATAAAAAGTTGTAAATCCAGATGCTACAAATAAAGATAAAGATACTGACATAATAGTTAATCCTAATGAATTCAACGATTGATGATTAGATCCAGTTTCATTTGCTTCATCATCACATTTTTGTGACACTATTTTTTGGTAAAGAATGATGGAAGGAACAAGTAAAACAATTGATAATCCTAACCATCCACCTTTTTGCATAGCAGTATAAATCCAATGATCAGAATCTTTAATTTGCCAAAATAAAAGAATGCCAATAATTAACATTAAAGCACCTGCAACTGTTATAATTGTACATACTCCTTTCAAAGTATCGGCAACATTCTTATCAAGAATACATTTTTCACTTCCTAAAAATCCAAAGAAGGTTGTTCCACATACAAGATAAAATAAACCTAATACAATTAATAAGAATACAGAGACTCTCCAGTTTATATTAGGCACAAATCGTTGTAAAGCTTCTTTAAATGATGTGTTACCCATTTTTATAATTAAATTAATTTTAAATTATAAAAATTATTAATTCGTTTTAATGAATAAAATATATATATAAAAGATGACTTATTTAGCTTCATTTGATATTGGAAAAAAGAACTTTTCATTTTACATAGAAAAGTTTGATATGGATGAATTTCAGCAATTAAAAAATATTCCTAAAAAAGATCGATATAATCCAAATGGAACTTGTAAACCAGATTTCGAACTACTTTTAAAAAAAGTTTATTGCAATGGAGAAAAAATTTTGTTAAAAAATCTGGATATTACAGATGGTACTAGTAAATCAAAGTATTTTGATAGTGATTTGTGTCATAATCTAACAGAAGTTCTTGATGCCTATCAAGAATATTGGGATAAAGTTGATTTTTTTGTCGTTGAACAACAGATGTCATTTGGTGCAAAAATTAATACAATGGCATTAAAAATAGGTCAACATTGTGAATCATATTTCATGATTAAATATGGTCGTGGAAAAAAAGTGATTGAGTTTCCTAGTTATCATAAGACACAAGTATTGGGATCACAAAAAATTGAATCAAAAACAAAAGCTGGAAAAGTTAGTTATAAAAATATCGATAAACCAGCGCGAAAGAAATGGTCAATTGAAACAGCATATGGTATCTTGACTGAACGTCAAGATTTTGATACAATTGATGAAATTACATCTTCAAAGAAAAAAGATGATTTATGTGACGTGATTATTCAGGCACAAGCATTCAAATATTTAAATTGTTTTGAATAAATAATTGTAAGTAATAAAGATGTCATCTAAAAGAAAATCGGTTGAATCTCGTTCTAGACAACTAAAACCTAAGCCTAATATTAATATTAATTTTAAATGGGGAATTGAGTTTGAAACACATTCAATTATATACAATGAGAATGGGGTAGATAAAGTTCCTATATGGCAAGACGGAAAAGTATCTATTACAACTGAATTGGTCGATATAGAAAAAAATTTACATCCTAAACCTTTTCATGAATGTAAAATGAATGAATCAAACACAGATGAACAAGGAATATGTTTATTTAATCTTGAAAGTCAATTAGGTGTATTTCAAGGTTTTTCTTTAGATGAATTTAATGAAGAATACGATAATTTTGTAAAAAATTATAAAACCTTTATTGAGAATAAAGAAATTACAATTAATGGATTGCCTTATACCATATTTTCATTTAAAAATTTTAATGAACCATCAAATGATGCTTATGTAGATGGTAAATTAGAAACACATGGAACTTATAAAAGCAATAAGAATGATTTTATAGGATATGTGAAAGAATTAGATACACTAGGAGTTGTTCAAATAACAAGTACATTTGATATACAGTATCTACCTAATTTATTTAAAGTAATGGCAGAAAATATATGGAAAGATCCAGTTTATTTTTATTTTGAATATATCTAC
>Ga0007819_1000586_pt1 | contig 12298 bp, 16 predicted proteins | sample CryBogCBE07Jul09_FD_71203 | JGI IMG/M metagenome (GOLD analysis project Ga0007819, IMG submission 71203) | Freshwater microbial communities from Crystal Bog, Wisconsin, USA - CBE07Jul09 | ecosystem: Environmental > Aquatic > Freshwater > Lake | place: Crystal Bog, Wisconsin, USA | collected... | reverse complement strand
TGTTTCATAGTGTTCGTATTGTATGACAAATTTATTTATGTGTCAATGTCTTTTGGACAAATTTATTTATGATTTATTTTTAATACTTTGGTTTGCGTTATTCATCAATTGATACAGTTTCTTGTCCCACTGTGTAGATTCTAGCCTTGCTGTGCTGGCCTCTACGTGCATAGTATAGCAGCTCGCAGAAATTTTCTAAAGTCTCTTGGGGATGTCCGCGGTACTCAAAGCGGTACTCAACTGGACGCTTGAGTTCAGAACCTGCTATCAAGTAGTTGACAAAGTCGTAGTCAAACTGCACAGTCTGCGGATAAGTGGAAATCTTTGCATGGTCAACAAAATAGCAGTTTTGCAGTTTGAACAATTGATCTGTGATGTCTTGATCAAGTGTATAGGTTTGATCCACGTATTTTCTCAACAGTCGCATAACATGCAGGCGCAATGGCTTTGAACGATAGTAGATGTTGATAGCAATACGATAGTGTAGATTAAGTCCACTTATTTCGATTGTGTTACCAATGTTGGGATGACCAATTTCACCGTTGTAGGTCCACGCTTGATAGTATTGTCTAGCCTCAGCTATCTCTTTGGCAAACCAAGGATCCTGCATCATGAAGCTGTAAAAGTTATCGTAGAAGTCGCTGTAGGCAATGCCTTGGTTTTGATAAAGGAACCAAGAAATAAAAGTTGTGATGCCCGTTACGTGAAAGCTATTGATGTAGAGATTAAACAGCAGGGCCTCAATCATGTCCGCAGCAGGCATGCTTTTGGTTGCAATTACTGCTTCCACAGTTTCATCAATTTCTTCTTGCTGTTCGGAGCCGGCCAAAAAGTCTCTAATGTGTACAGTCTTGATACCCTGTAGTTTGCGCTGTAAGAGATTCATCTCGCTGTTCTGCAAGATCTGTGCTGAGTAAAAACTAATGCTGGTATGATTACCGGCCTCAAACAGTCGATAGATACCTCGTTTCCAACTGTCCAAGGTCTCGCCAGGCAAGCCTAGTATCATTTCTGTGTGTACTGGAATGTTTTGTAGGTTGCACAGTCTAAAGATTTCCTCAATCTTGTTGATGGCCAAATTGTCACGTTTGATATTTTTTAGAGTAGTAGGATCCAGTGTTTGTATGCTGACTGTGAGACCTGTTAGATCTTTCAATTTTTTAGCAATGTTGACAACTTCTTGTTTTTGATTCTTGGCCCAGCTGATGTACATGCTGTAGGGAAATCCTGTGCGAGAATGTACGTCAACTATCTTATCTGCAATGAGATGGTCACGTTCGGGAAAGATACCAAAATTTGCATTGGCCACCATGATATAGCGTATCTTGTTTTTGCCAAACCATTCAAGCTCTGCGTAGAGTCTATCTAGGTTAAACTTCTTGACCTTGCTGTAGGTAAGACTGCCCCAATCGCAGTAGGTACACTGATAAGGACATCCACGGTCAGGTTCAAATACCACACTCCAAGTATGATCTGGATTGTCTGCAATCATCTTGTCAAAGAAGCCAGTGAGATAGGGACTAGGCACAGTATCAAGATCGTTAATGCGTTCTGCAACTCCGGTGTCGTGTGCTTGCCCGTCGATGTTCAGTACCAAGCCCTTAACTGACAAGAGCTGTTGTTGACTGCCAAAGTTTTCCAAAACATTCTTTAGCACGATCTCGCCCTCGTTGACTACTACACAGTCAATATAGGGCATGTTCTTAAAGATATCGGGGTCGCTATTGGGTACTTCAGGGCCACCAAAAATAATGTAACAGTTGGGATTGGCCAGTTTGAGTTGTCGTGCCAGCTCATAGTTGTAGTTTCTATTCCACACATAGGTGCTAAAGCCCACAATCTCGTGATGCTTTAATTGTTCCACTACTTCGGCAACAGGGTCGCGTTTCCAAATTACTTGCCCAAGTTGGTACTGATCCATCAGCTCGGGGAACTGTTCTAGATAACACCAGAGTATTCCTGCGCTGTAGGGTAAATAATAGTTGTTGCTGGATTTGTTGCCTTGACGATAGTGGGGCTGAACCCAACTAAATGTTTTCTTCATAATGTATTTACTGCTGTAAGATCATACATTATAAATATCAAATGTACAACTACTACGAGCTAGACTTTCCCTCTACTGTGCTGAGAGACGATGTCGATATCACTAGCTACCCAGAATTTAAAGATTATCACTGGGCAGTATGGAACGACCTCAGTGAACGCTATATGAGTGCCGAAGCGCGAGCCTTTATTCGCAGCATGGGTATAGAGCATCAAGTTTGGTTTGACAATAAATTACAGCCCAACCACGTGACAGTTTTTCGTGGCAACAAGGACACCTTTATGGACATACACTGTGACAGTGGTCCAACTTGGTGTATAAACTATGCTTGGGGCAGTAGCCGCAGTGAAATGACTTGGTGGCAACCTCAAGCTGACATACAGCTGGCTGAAGAAATGTGCAGCGTTGGATCACCCTATATGAAATACGATCCACTGGAATGTACCTTGCTAGACACTGTAGAGTTAACAGGTCCAACACTGGTACGTATAGACATTCCGCACAATGTTGTCAACTATGACAAGGATAATTATCGCTGGTGCCTAAGCATACGTGATGTGGCCAGCAAGTGGACATGGGAACAAGCAGTTGAACATTTTAACCCATGGCTCAAAAAACATGACCAATAGACTATACTACAAATTAAATTTAAATTTTGACTTTTTAAAAGACCCAAACTTTCCGTTCAAACACACAGAATCAATTGACACTGAGTGGCTAGTAAAAACTGAAAGTGCAGATCATCTCACCAACAAAATGCGAGCATTTGCTGTGGCACACAATTTTGCCATACACTCTTACAAAGGTCCTGATACTTTTATGTTTTTTAGAGGCGACCCTGCACACGATTTAACTGTGCATGTTGACCGTGGCCCAGTCTGGGGCATAAACTATATCTGTGGCTCAAAAGACAGTGACATGATATGGTATAGATTCAAAGACGGTTATTCAGAATCAGATGGATTTGAATTGCCTGTAACTGACGGCTCTGCTTCTTATCGCAGTTTTCACGATTACCAAGTAGAGGAAATAGCCAGAGCCAATCTAGAGGGACTGTATCTAGTTCGCATTGACTTACCACATAGTGTAGTAAATCGCGATGTAAATCGTGCTAGATACTGTTTAGCAGTCAAAGACTGCAACAACCGCTGGACGTGGGAAGAAACTGTGAACAAATTTAAGGACTATATTGATGCTTGATCACAAACAATTTTGTGCTTACGATCTTGACTTGCCTGTTACAAACTTTTTAACAGACATGGCCAAACTGCAACCGTTAATGGATACATTTCCAACACCCAACGAAACAGGTTATTGGCCGCACGGAGAAAAACGTGTGTGGGGCATACAGTACGCCCAATCCGAAAAAATACTGAGCGAAGAATATCTAGACGTTATTAGAAACGTGCTAAAAATTGACGACAGTCATAACCTACTGGGAACAGGTATACACGGAGAAGATGGTGGCGAAGGCACAGTGGCATGGTTCCGTGGAGAGCCCAATACTCACATGCACATTCACACTGATGGAGGTGCCTGTTGGGCCATTAATGTAGTATGGGGTGCTGACAACGCTGACATGGTTTGGTGGCAGCCCAAGCCCGGCGAACAACATCACGACCGAGTCAGTATTACCGGTAGGTCAGCTCCATCATGGTGGGAATCACAGTGTATTGAACTTGACCGATTCCCCATGGCCACACCACGTGCCAAATTGGTACGCACTGATATACCGCACAGCGCAGAAAATCACAGTAGCACAGTTCGTTGGGCCTGTAGTATACGTGACCATCACAAACAGTGGACTTGGGAGCAGGCTGTAGAAAATCTAGCACAGTGGATCATACCACGATAAAAAATTTAAACTCTACATGATCCAATGATTATTTTATTGTTAAGCACTCCTAGATCAGGGAGCCACTTTTATTCTGAACAACTGCAAGCAGCCCATAGTGGCAGTATTGTGCTGCACGAACTTTTGAGCCGTGCAAGTCAAGGTATCTATCTAGAACAACAGGGACACATAGAACTGAGTTCAAAAACTTATCACGATATGAGTTATTATGAAGACCTAGTGCAGGGGCAAGTGGTGCGTGTTTACAGTCAACGACCTGATCTAGAAGTGTTCTTTGATCGTCTAGTAGATCAAGCAGCCGGTAGCGATAAAACCTATATCCTGCACGAACATGTGAGCTTGATTCCACGTGCATGGATAGAACGATTAATTGCTGCCAGCAGCGAGTGTCGTTATCTAGTAAGAGATCGCAAGGAACAGTTGGCCAGTAGAGTCATAGCGGGCCATACTGGAGTCTATATAATTAGAGACAACTATATGTTGTGTCACGGTGACATTACAAACCAAGCAGAATACACTACACCAAAATTTAGCAAACCAATTGCCACAGAGGACATGATCAAACAGCTGATCAATATCTATTGCAATGCTGATGATACCATGCAACAACTGGGCGTTGAGTTTGTCAACTATCAATACTTGCCAAATACCAGCAGTACCAAAAAAATATTTGTCAGCAGTTTTGACAGACTGTCCCAACAAGATCAAAAGCTAATCAATCGTATTTTAGACAGTGACTGATAACGTATCTGTGAATACCTTGGGCTTCTGGTACAAGACTTTTTACAGCATGTGCTTGCCCAACATCTAATAGATAAGCGTCACCATCGTTCATGGTAAACGCTGTGAGTTTGCTGTAGTCATCAAAGAAGTTATCAAAATCAGTACCAGGACGAAAGTATGTGGTACACATGTTGCTGTTCTGGAATCCAATATTGAGTGCTTTTTTGCGCCGACGATCAATGTGCGGACTCGAACCTTGTGCCGCATCAATTCTCAAGAACAGTACGTCTTTTATCAACAGCTCACGATCAAGAAACAATTGAACCAACTCGGTTGCTTCTAAGTCGCCTGCATCAACCTGCTGGCGCACAGACTTTTGTAAAGCTGCAATTTGATTTAGCACATCTTCTGCCTGTGCAGGAAAGTAAGTTCCAAAATTTGTACTGGTGCTGACCTTGCTGTAGAAAGTTTGGAAGTAGGCACTGTTCATGTTATCGTGCATGTCAGTGGGAATATTGTCGCCGTAGTAGCGGTCTTCTCCCATTTGTGCAATTATATCATCAAACTTCCAATTGAATTTTATACCACTAGCAATAAACTTGAACATGCAGATATTTATAATAAATACTTTGCACACTAAATCTATGTGTGTATCTCCCAAATGACTTTCCATTCTAAAGTACTGATTACTTGGCATACTCCATTGCCTGCGTCCTATGCAGAAACACTTGAGCAACTACAATGTCTGCTGGCTGCAAATCAACACTTTTTGCCAATGGCACCATCTAGTATAGGCAGTGGTATCTATAGTCAAGAGGGAGAATTTATGTTGGTGCGATTGTTGTCTAGTCAGTCAGTATTTTACTCAAGCATAGATCACATATCAGCCGAGGGCGTAGACATAAACTTATATGTAAGCGAACTAACAGATTTTGCTGTTGATCCACGTGCGGTTGTTTTTGATGCACTAGACAATCATCAACTTGCAGAAAGATTAAATCCCAATCCCTACTGGTCAGACATATACAATTTTTCAAAAGGCCAGTTTGATAAACTGCACGATCCTTCGTATAAAGACATTATTGATACAACTCAAGACACAGATCAATACAATAAAACTGTAACATACATAAATGATTCCATTGACAAGTTTGGTGTATTCAAAGACGAGCGTGACATAATGAAGATTGTGCAAATTGAATTGACTCCGCAGCACGAGCAAACGATCTTTGATCAGTTGCCAAATTTTATAAAAGAACAAAACATTAGGCTAACAGTGCAAAACATGGAGTCAGGAACTTTTACACAGATACACAGAGATCATGATAGATCCTGTCATATGTTTTATCTCTTGTCAAATCCTGATGTGGAAACAAAATGGTACCTGCTTAAGCCCGAACATCGTGCATGGGCGCTAGAATACAATATAGGATCGTTTGGTCCTGTGCAGGTAATAGAACAAATATCTAAAACGCTGCAACTAAATACTTGGTACCTGTTCAATGGCAGCAGGCCACACAGCGTCCACAACCCACTTAACAAACCTAGACTGAGCCTAACTTTAGATTTTATTGATCTAGATTATTTTAGCGTTGCTCGTCTTTTCATGGACCATGGATTTAATTTAAAATGAAAAATTATGCAACTCTCAATGTACCATGCGAGATCAAAAGAGATTCATTTGATCCCAGACTTGTGCCTCTAGACGATAGACAGCACTGGCCCTTTAGCGTACTAAATCCACCTGAGTGTTTAACTGATCAGGCATTGGATTTCTTTGGCGGTGTATTTGGTACTGATGTCATGTGCCAACTGCATAAAGGTAAACCCAATCAAGTCATGCCAATACACATTGACGGACGTGTCTATCCTGACGGTATTTTACGTTGCCCGAGAGACTGGGCAGTTAACATCCACTGGGGATCAACCAGTAGCGAAATGTTTTGGTACGAGCTAAACGACACAGCCAAAAACAAACTGCCAAAATCTAGTAACAGTAACAATCTACATCCCGGGTACTCGCCCATGTGGGAAGATACAGATGTAATTGAAATTGATAGGCATGTGCTAGTAGGACCTACACTGATTAATATCAGCATTCCGCATCATGTAAAAAACTACGATACATTGAATACTAGATGGGCTCTTACCATTAGAGCAGCAGACAGTAAATTAACATACGAACAAGCATACCAACTTTTTAAACCCTATATGTTATGAACAAAAAATTACAACTATTTCTTTTACAGCTAATATGTCATGCTGCCCTGGTATGGGCTCTGTTTAATTTTGATCTAGCCAATTGGCTGGCATGTATTCTTATCTACTTTGTGCTCAGTTGTTTGGGCGGCAGTATTACGCTACACAGATACTTTTCGCACAAGGCATTTGAATTTCGCTACAAGTGGTTAGAACGCTTGTTCACACTGTTTGCTGCCTACAGTTTATCTGGCGATCCCATGTCGTGGGTTAACAATCACAGACAGCATCACAGAGCCACAGACAAGCCAGGAGATCCGCACAGTCCTGCAATATGGGGCTTTTGGCGTGTGCAGTTTGGCAGCATGTTTACCAGTTACGATAGACTGCGCTTTGTACCCAACATGGCACGTGATCAATTCTTAGTCAACATACATCATTACTACTATAAGTTCCACTGGACATTTTTGATCTTGTTTGCACTGATCGATTGGAAGTTGGCCTGTGCGGTTTATCTTGTACCTTCTGCGCTGGTATGGATCATGGGTAGTTTTATCAACACCATTAGTCACACTGTGGGCTATAGGAATCACAAGACCAACGACAACAGTACCAACAATGTGTTGTTGGGCTACACAGTTTGGGGCGAAGGTTGGCACAACAATCACCATGCCAATCCTGGTGCAGCCAAATTTGGTCAACGCTGGTGGGAATTTGACATCAGCTACCAAGTAATACGATTAATATCAAAATGAAAAACCGTAAACAGTTACCTACATTTCGCGCACTAAACCGCAAGTTTGATCTTGCCGCTGTACTGGCACATTGTGAACAGCACAATCTATTTGACTACACACGATTCAATGACATTAAACGGTCAGCGGACAGTCATTACAAAAACTTTGTGGTAGGCAATAGTCATGCCAAGAACAGTTTCTTTATTGCTGATGGGGAAGCTCCACTAGAAGGCGAGCTGTACAAACAACTGTACCTAACTGGATCCAAGCTAGACAGCACACGCCCTATTGAAGAAATTGAGACCAGTGTAAAAACAAGATTCAGAAGAATTGATCCCAGCTCAAAAGACTACATACCCGAGCTAGATGAACACAACTTTGGCAAACCCAACGAATACTATACAGGTGCGTTTAAAGACTTACTGGATCAATTTCGCAGTCCCTTAACTCGTGTTAGACTTGCTGTGCTCATGCCAGGCATGACCATTAAACGGCACAGAGACGCAGACCCCAGTTACTTCTGTCGTTACCACTTGCCCTTAATTACCAACAGTCAAGTTGAGTTTGGTATGGAAGTCAATGGCCAAGACGAACTATTCAACATGCCCGCAGATGGCAGCATTTACTTTTTCAACAGCGGCTTACCACATTGGGTCAGCAACCGCAGCAATGAACCTCGATTACATTTGATAGTAGACACTAATGGACAACTTGACCTGGACACCTGAAGAACTACGCCTAATCAATCTACAAGCCACTGTAGAGTATGAGTTTATTGCTCGTACCAGTGCTAGATTTCAAGACCATCTTGCTCTGTTACACAGTTACGAAGGCAGGCACGACACATACTATACTGCCAACAGTATTGAGAATAGCATCAAGTATCAAAACAGATTCAACATTGGAGCTATCAAGATCACACTTGACGGACAGCTGAGTCGCAGCCTACTTGTTGAGAACTATCGGGGATGGATGTTGTTGAGCAGACTTATATCGCACAATCATCCACGCTTGCCCTTGTTGAGCGCTTATGGTGATCGCTTTATAAGTGCGATTGCTGATGCGTTTAATTGTCCAAATATTTTTGCTACACTGGATCGCAAAAACCGCATGTACTTGAACTGTATTGATACTGATCGTTTTACCATGTTCAATGACAACAATCCTCTGTTTAACCAACATAGAACAGTTGCAGCAACTATAAAGAGACTAGAAGGCACACGAACATTCATGGGCAGTGAACAAAGCATAATGTATCGTGGAACTGAAGACATTGAAAAGGTATTTGTATGAACACACTAAGACAGTTATTTCAGCAGCTGATTGCAAGGCCCTACGTTGACCAATATCATGTTGGTGTGCAATTCTTTTTCAACTTGCGACATCTAGAGCGACTAGCGGGCAACCACTGCATTGTTGACAACCGTAGTGCAGAACACGGTATTAGAGAATTGGGAGGATACAATACTGTACCAGATTTGGATTTCTTAGAACTTGAAACTTATCTATGGCAGAAAATCAAACCCACTATTGAGCGTAACAATATTACATTTATTTCTACCTGCATGGCGCTGACCTATCAACCACACTATACCAGTGTAAAGCATCATTTGCACAGAGAAGGATTGAGAAAAATTAATCCCAGTCCCTACAACTATACATTTTTCTTTTGTGATGATCCTGCGGCCACTACAGACTTCAGTGTAGTTGATCATGCTGTACCGTTTGAAGACATTGTCAACTGCGAACTTGTAAACTACGTAAAACATACTGCTCTAAAAGAATATATTGCAGACAAACCTGTTGTCACGTATAATATGAAACACGGAGATGTCATGCGTTTTGATGCTACCAAAGTCATACACGGTGCGACTGCAAACTTTACACACGATGCCATTGGCGCTTATCTTGTGCTAAATGGCTGTGCTGACACTCTAGAACAGCGTTATCATCAACAGTTTAAAAATGAATTTTGACAGTTTCAGCCACGGACAGATAGACAGCAAACTTTGGTTATGCAATGAACTAGAACCCCTGTTGCCTAAACAGGCGCATGTCTACATACTAGGAGGATGGCATAACATACTGGGTTTTATGCTGTTGACTCGACGTCCTGATTCTTATGCACACATTACCAGCATTGACATTGACCCAGCTGCCAAACCTTATGCTGACAAGATCAACGACTGCTGGTGCTATGATCCCTTGACTGCTAGAGTTAGCAACATCACTGCCGATGTCGATACCTGCACATTTGACAATAACAATGCTGTCTACATAAATTCTAGTTCCGAACACTTCGCCACAGCACAATGGTTTAACAATATCCCACGGGGCTCATTGGTTTGCCTACAATCTATTAGCATCACAGAACCAGGTGCCCCTTGGCACATAACCATGCCCAATGCTACAATGGAACAGTTTGTTGAAAGATACAGACTAGACAACTATCTTTACCGTGGCACCAAACGTATACAGTACAACAACTGGGGCTATGATCGCTACATGATCATAGGGCACAAGTAATGGAACAGTTTACAGTACGCACTGGACAAAATGGCTATAAGCAGCTAGACTTTACTATTGATCGCAATACCAATCAACATAGATTGGATGTGACCTTGTGCGATGTTGACTATCCCGAGGGACGCAATATCTATGAAATATTTGATGACCATGTTGCAGCACGACAAACCAAATATGTAGAAGTATTGTACAGCGGCGGTGCAGACAGCGAACTAGTGCTACACACATGTCTAGTTAATAAGACACCTGTACGTGCCATAATCATGCGTTTACTGGCGGATAATACCGCAATTAACACCCATGATCTTTACTATGCAGAACGTTACTGTCGTAGTACGGGCATAGAACATAAAATTGTTGATTTGCATGTAGATCAATTCTTTGGTAATGGTGATCATTTGCCTTACCTAGAACCTTACCTAAACAAAGAATCTCATGTTGCTACTCACCTCTGGTTAATAGAACAATGCACTGGGTTTCCGGTTGTTGGTGGATTCTACAGCTGGCCCTGGACTGGTAATGGCCCCACAGGAGTTATTAGTCCCATACGAAATGTCTACAGTCACTATGATCAGTTCATGCAGGATCGTGCAATTTCGGGTATTGGCAACATGCTAGATCACAGTTTAGAATCCAATTGTCTGTTTATACAAACACACCTAGACTTGATTGCAACCGGCGACCCTAGACTATTTGATCAGCAGGGCGTGTGTAAACGAACGCTAAAACAAGCCATCTATACTCGTTTGGGTTATACCAATATTGAGCCACGTATCAGCAGCTACGGTTGGGAAGACTACTATCGTGCTGTATTCGACAAAGACTCAGTTAATCGTGCTCTTATTGCTCGCTTTGGTACTTGGAATCACAGCATTACATGGCAGCATAAAATGGCGAAGGCGCTTGGTAGCGCCCCCGGAACTTGGGATCAGTTCTAATTAACTGTTCAACACCTTAGCTACTGCGTTCATTACTGCGGCAATACGCCCAATGTCACGCAAGTTCTCTACTGTGTAGCCTTCTTGCTTGAGTGTTTCATAGTGCGCTTTGACACAGAAATGACACTTGCCCACAATACTTGCAGCCAAACTAAATGCTTCAAAGTTGCTCTTAGTTGTACCACCATGTGAGGCAATAGCATTCATGCGTAAGCCAGCAGGCAATCCAGATAAGTTTGCGTCATCGGCCATTTCAACATAGGGATACCATATATTGTTTTGGGCCATGATGCTGGCGGCTGTCATTGCCGACTCTGCATATACCGGAGCATCTGCCAAGATAACTGACAGGATTTTACCGTTGCCTGTTGCAGCCAATGCAGCCACAGCACAACCCATGGCTACATCTGCATCCAATGTACTACGCACAAGCACAGCATCAAGATTTAACTTGGTGTCCTTGGCGTAGTCTGGCAACGCTGATTTAACTGCGTCGATGAATGCCATTATAGTGTTGCTCCGCCTACTGTACGGTTGCAAGCACACAATTCGCCAGTTTGCAATGCGTCAAGAACTCGCAATGTTTCTTCTGGGCTACGGCCTACATCCAAGTTGTTCACAGTAACGTGTTGGATTGTATTGTCTGGGTCAACGATGAATGTGGCACGAAGTGCTGCACCTGCTGGAGCATAGAACACGCCCAACTGTTCAACCAAGCTCAACTCACCGCGCTGTGTGTCAGCAAATTGGTGATGTGTGATCTTTTCGAGATCGCTGTGTGCCTTTTGCCAAGCCACTTTACAGAATTCGTTGTCTGTGCTGCCTGTAAGCAATACAGCATCGCGGTCCGCAAAGTCTGCGTTCAATTTGTCATACGCAACAATTTCTGTTGGGCATACGAATGTGAAGTCCTTTGGATAGAATACGATTACTTTCCATTTACCTTCAAAACTTTGATCAGTGATGGTGTAGAAAGCGTCCTCGGGTTGTCCGGGCTTGACGCCTGTTACTGCAAAATTTGTGATTTTATCGCCAACTGTTTTCATGTGTATCTCCTTTGTTTGAAAACTGATAGTACTCAGTGTTTGTACTAAGTTCTATTGTATAATTATTTAACATAGAAATCAACTATTTTTCTGGCATTTTCCATTGTATTTCTTAATGGCAGCAATAGCCATTAAAAAAGCACCCGAAGGTGCCTAGTGTTGGTTACGAGTTCCAACTCTGCTCTATCTTTGCAGCCGGTTTATTCTTCTTCGCCGTCGTCTTCGTCTGG
>Ga0007819_1000576_pt1 | contig 12426 bp, 15 predicted proteins | sample CryBogCBE07Jul09_FD_71203 | JGI IMG/M metagenome (GOLD analysis project Ga0007819, IMG submission 71203) | Freshwater microbial communities from Crystal Bog, Wisconsin, USA - CBE07Jul09 | ecosystem: Environmental > Aquatic > Freshwater > Lake | place: Crystal Bog, Wisconsin, USA | collected... | reverse complement strand
CGCTAAATACCAAAAGGAAATAATATCTTGAAACGAGTCACCCGAAGCCTTTTAGAAGAATTAAACGCTATATCCGAAAAGAAAAACAGCGAAGCTATCATCGAAAGCAGGGCTACCCATGTTATTAATAGTGCAATCAATTTACTTTCTTTAATCAAAGAAAACTTTCCGCCAGAGCAGGCCTATGAGCTAGAGCGTAGATTTGTCAACAGCATTAGAGCCAATGATCCTGCTAAATTTACCCGTAGTATTCGTAAACTACGCGACAACAAAGAAACTGCCAAAAGTCTAACCATTGTAGAGGGTGATCTAAAAGAAGACGATATTGACACCATTTGAAACAATTTTTGTCAAAATGGCTAAATATTTACACCATAGTCCCATAGAGGGGCTCTAACAGATCAAGGAGATTTTAAAATGGCACAAATTTATCACAAATATGAATCAGCAGTAGCTCCATTCTTCAAGAATGGTGTAACTCTAGACTTCTACACTATCACTTTCGCAGGTACAGACGTAACAGGTTTACTATCAGCAGACGTAACTCAAGCTACTCCAGAATTGGCTCGTAGCCCAGTAGTTGTTGCTCTAGAAGCTATCCAAACTAAGACCAGCATCGAAATCATCGGTACTCCACGCTTCAGCACAGACACAACAATCGTTATTGGTGTGGCAGCTCTAGGTGGCGCATACGGTACAGACGACTATGCTTCTTATGGTGCAGTTGGTACAGGTTCTACTTTCGCTAACTACCTAACTAGCCTAGTACAAAACGGTAAGACATACCAAGGTTTTGCAATGAGCAACTGCTCTGTTGCAGCCGGTGTTCGTGGCGTTGCATTCTAATTAGTAATTAGTTTAGACAAAGGGAGTTTTTTAACTCCCTTTTCTTTTGGCCATAAATACATTATATAGGTACTTTATGGATATAATTGAGATTCAGACATTGATAGACATTACTGGCACAGGTGTTACTAGACCCAACCAAGGCAGTCAGTTAGAGTTAGATCAACAGAGAAATTTTATCACGCTGATGCAATGTGTAGAACTACGATCCATTGTAACCTATAATACTAGACCCGTGGTAGAAACAGTAGATGTTAAAGGCATGGGCTTTGGTACAGAGTATAAAGGCAAGCATAGTGTGTGGACATTTAGATTTAGTCCCGATAGACAAAGTGTTTATAATGACAATGATAACAATCCAGTTGGTGGGTTGATAGAAGATATACAAGGCGTCCCTGTAATAAAAAATCTTACAGAAACGGTAAATATAAGCACGACAGTTTTCGAACTGAAGAATAAACAATATACAAACACTATCATTAAGGCTCTTCAAGGCACAATTTAGGCAACCAAGGCTGTTAAAGCACTGTAATATACCTTACCAGGAGAGACATAATGTCTGTACAAACAATAGAAATTGAAAAAACAAATTTAGAGGTGCATGTTGATTTATGCGCCCAGCGTTACTCATCATTAGAAACAAGACTTACAGGTATCGAAACCAAAGTAGGCTCGTTACAAAAACTTATTGAAGATAGCCATAACAGCATGACCAAGGTTATGATTGGCACGGCCGGTACAGTTATCACTGGCATTTTAAGTTTGTTGATTGTGGTATTACAAAAAGGTCATTAAAGTGAAAATCTCAGAGTTATTAGTATTTGAAGCCATAGGTACTGTTGGCGCCTCCACAGATCCGTTAAAGCAGGACGGATTACCAAAGACTGGAAATAATCCCAGTGCGCAATCTCAACAGCAAAATACACAAACCACTCCACAAACACCTCAACAGAATACTCAAAGTCAGCCAGTCCAAGGACAACCGTCACAACAGGGTCAACCAGGACAACCGATGGGGCAAAATCCTACGCAAACTCCTGCACAAGGTACTGCTCAAAATCAAGCACAAACAGCACAACAGCAACAGTCATTACAAGCGTCAATGACTGATCTAGATAAAATAGCCGCACAGATTGTCGGTCTTAAACAAAAACAACAAGACCTACAGAAACAATTAAAAACTCCAGCGGTATGAAAATCCAACAATTATTATCAGGGCTAGCAATTGCCATCACTAACGAAGAACAATCGTTTTTGAATCAGCACGAAGGTCGAGTGTCATTAAACAGCCTCGACGATCATGACCAATGGCTAGCTCAAAATCTTGTACGCAAAGGTGTGTACTCAATAAGTAAAGATAATACTACATTGGTAAAAAATCTAGATGAAACCCACAACGAATGATATATTTGATCGATTTTCAAAGTTATCTGAACAAGTAATTCAGGACTTCCGTCGGCGCGGTATTGTAATACCTCAAAAAAATCGAGATGGTTCAATAAGTCTAGGCATATATAGAGTTGTAAAAAAGTCTAATGGCTTTTACGCAGTATTAGACAAAAGATCCGAACCCATTGTTGACAATATCAACTTACCTCAAACTGCTACTATCATTGCTAATGATCTTGCGCTAGGTCGTTGGATAAATGACAAAATACTAAATCAAGATAAAGAATACGGCTTTGCTCTTTTTGAGGAAACTCTATACAAAAGAACAGCAGAACGCAATAAACAATCTTATGACAAGTTTGAAATAATGATGAGCAAGTACCATATCAAACGAACCAAGAAGAATTTAGCCAAAACTGACATTGTTAAGAGTTTTGAAAAACTAAGAAAACTCGTATAAATAACATTAACCACATTTGGACCAAATATGAAAACCAACATTTTTTACAGCAAAATCACTAGCTCTAAATTACAAGAAAATTTAGAAAAGCAATTCGGATCGCGTGTCAGTCTAGAAAAGTACGATCGCGAACAGTTGGAAGATTTCCGTAATAAATTGAGAACTCGTATTTTTCAACAAGAAGGTTCAGCAGGCGTCAACGATTTGTTGACTAATGAAACATACCAAAAAGACAAGGCAATGTTAGAATTGCTTAACACAAGGATAAAAGAAATGCTAGGCGAACAAATGCAAAAACTACGCGATAAAATGGATGCTCTTAATGAAGCAAAGAAAGGTGTACGCGACATCAAACATGCTAAGAAAGCAAAGGGCAGTAAGCCTGACTTTCTTGATCTAGACAAAGATGGCAACAAAGAAGAGCCAATGAAAAGTGCTGCCAAGAGTGCTAAGGTTAAAGAAGGTGCTAAGCCAGATTTCCTAGACCTAGACAAAGATGGTAATAAGAAAGAGCCAATGAAGAAAGCCGCTAAAGATGCTAAAGTCAAAGAAGGCTTTCCAACAGTCGATGATGCTAAGAAAGCCAAAGCTGGTACAGCTGGTATGAAAACTGGCGACAGCAAGAAGTCTAGCACAGGTGGTACCATTACTAAGACAGCTACTGGTCTAAAGCATACAGCAGGTAAGAACTATGGCGGTCAAGATGCTCCTAAGACTCCAGACAGCGATGCTAAGTCTAAGAAAGTTAAAGAAAGCATGAAGCATCCTAAGGATTGCGATTGCAATGAATGCAGTGGCATGTGGGAAGGCAAGGACGAAGGTAAGCCAGGTAAGAACTTTGCTAAGATTGCAAAGAAGGCCGGTAAAGAATACGGTAGCAAGGCTGCTGGCGAGCGTGTAGCAGGCGCTGTTCGTGCCAAGTTGGCCAAACAAGGCAAACTAGAAGAAAGCAATTTCAAACACAATGTACGCTTTGTAAATGAAAGTCTACATTTCTTGTTACAAGAAGACGAAGAAGGCAAGGCCAAGGCAATTACGGCCGCTGGTGATATCGTCAATGATTATACAAGTTGGATGCAACGAGTTGGTCAATATCAAACTAAATCTATGATTGAATTGGCAGATGCTATTCGTGCAGATTTTGGTGCCGCTGAAGCTGAAGCATTTAAAAATGCAGTTGGTCCAGCTCTAAGTGCTACCTTAGAAGTTCTAACACAACAGCGTGAAACTGTTAGTAATGCAGTTGCCGCACTAGCAGGCGAAGCAGTTCCAGAAACACCAATGGGACAAGAACCAGGTATGGATGCTGGTATGGAGCCAGGACTAGATGCCGCAGGTCCAGATGAAATGAATCCAGGTGCTGACATCGGTGGCGATGAATTTGGTGCTAGCGATGCGGCCGCAGGTGGTGCAGAAACAGCAGGTCGTCCAATGCGTGAAAGCCGTGAAGCTCGTCGTGCTCGCAAACTAGCTGAATCTCACTCAATCATTGCTAAACTAGCTAAATGAGATTATTTGAAGTAGATCAAGGATCCGCTAGAGATGTACTAGCGGTTCTACAAGGTCTTGCCAACAAGGCAGGCGACTCTGCGTCATTACCGTTCCCTACAGTAATGAACATGTTAAAGCCTTTTGGACTAGGTATTAGTACACCCGACGGACTTATAGCTCTTAAAAATGCTGTAGATCCGCAGGGTGATGTTATTAGAGATATATCCAATGATGGTACAGTTATTCTAAATACCAATGCAGATAATCCAGATGTAAATGAACCACCTAGCAATCAAGGCGGTGCAGGGCCAAATGTAGAAAAAATGGCCAAATCTAATTCCAAGAATCTTAAGCCAAATATTTGACATTCTAATGTTAACTTGTTATAATTAAGTTTATGACAATATACACAGCACCTCCATTTGTAGAGCGTTTCCAATATAAAAATTGCCTCCAGGTCAATGACCCAGTAACTCGTAAAAGAGTATATCAAACACCAGACGGTGAAAGACTTCCTAGCGTAACCACAATACTTGGGTCAACCAAAGACATGACTGGGCTCAACGAGTGGAAGAAGCGTATAGGTCATGAAAAGGCACAACAAATTACCACAGAAGCCGCAGGAGTAGGTACAGCCATGCATGCCAACTTAGAGCGTTTCTTAATTGGTGAGCAAAGACAACCGGGTAATAATCCAGTACATGTGCAGGCCAATAAGATGGCCAATATTATCATTGAAAATGGACTCAGCAAAGTCAACGAAGTTTGGGCCATGGAACAGAGTTTGTATTTTCCAGGTTTGTATTCAGGCACAACTGACCTAGTCGGAGTATTTGACGGTGAGCCTGCCGTAATGGATCATAAACAAACCAACAAACCTAAAAAATTAGAATGGGTTGACGACTACTTTATGCAGTTGGTTGCATATATCTTAGCACATAACGAAGTCTACGGTACTAATATTCGTAGAGGTGTTGTGTTTATGTGCAGTAGAGATCTACAATATCAACAATTTGATCTATTGCCCGAAAACTTTAACTATTGGCAGGATCAATGGCTCTCTAGAGTTGAAGAATTTTATACCACCGGTATGCGTGGGATGAAGCAACTACTTACGCAGTAAGATAAATATCCTTATACAAAGGATAATTCCATGGCCGTTATAGAGATCGCAAAAATTCAGGTTCGAAGAGGACAAGAAAATACTACAGGTATTCCACAGTTGGCCCCAGGTGAATTTGGCTGGGCAGAAGACACTGAACACCTATACATAGGTAAACGCATTGTTGAAGGTGCTGTTGACGACAATAATTCTAGAATCTTAACCACGAACGATCTAAACAATGTTTTTAGTCTATTAGGTAATGCCAGTACTTTAACAAATAATGTCCCTCAAGTATATCGCGGCGGCCCTACAGGTAATTACCCTTGGATCGCTAGTACCACTACCACAATTCAAACTAAATTAGATAACCATGTAAGTTTAACAGACTTTGGTCTAACGGTTACTGATGATACCGGTACTGTTGACATTACTGATATATTTAGAAATGCTGTTAATACTTTGTATGCCAATTCAGCCGCGCAAGATAAGTCAACAGGCCAATCAAATTACACAGAACCCTATAGAAAGTTAATGATTCCTGCAGGTAGTTATGTAATATCCGGCACAATTGAATTGCCACCTTTTACAAACATCGTAGGTGAAGGTCCTAACATTACTACGCTTATATTTAACAATGCTACTACCAGCATGTTTCAAACAGTGGCAGTTGATCCACAAACTCTTCAAACGATAAATTTTTATTATAGTGATCCTATCAGTGGAAAAACTATGACCAGCGTTAGCAATCCGCCTCGTCATATTAAGATTGCCGATATGACCTTGCAATATTCTACAAGTAGTTTAACTGCTACCAGTGTAGCATTAGTGGCGTTAGACAACGCTAAAGATGTTATTGTAGATAATGTTGTTTTTAAAACACAAGCACAGGCTCGACAAAATACTTACGGAACTGGCATACGAGTACAGGCCAGTGCAGTTAACGATTCTACAGGTGATATTAATTACAGCGAAAACATACAGGTTATCAACTGTCGATTTGATAGTTTCCGTCGTGGTGTACAAATGATAGGACCTACTGTGCGTCCTGTTATTGAAAATTGTATATTCCGTTTTTTGGATAGAGGCATTATATGCAGTACACCGTCGTCATCTGTAACAGGCCCATTATACGGGTTATTCACTGGTAATAAGTTTGACCGTATTACCCGAGAAGGGATTATTGTTCAACAGAACAATCCTGGAGATTTACCTAGTAATCACATCAGTGAAAATAACACATTTGTCAATGTAGGTAATGGTACTAATTCAGATGATTTTATCACCTATGGGCCTAGTTCAAATTATTTTTCTGTAGTTAGTCATACAGCCACAACTGTACCGCCCACCCTACCTATAACTACTGCATCATTTACAGTGAATGTAAGTAACCAAGGATATGCAGTGTCACCTGATTTTGCAAATCTTGGTGCTGGCTACCACACAGGAAATCAGGTAATAATTCCGGGTAACTTAGTCAATGGTGCAAGCCCGGCTAACGATATTCTTGTGACCATAACACAAACTACAGGCACCGGACAAATTAGTAGTTTTACTTTTTCAGGTACGGCAACATCGTTTGTTTATCCTACTCCTGTAATTAGTTTCTTATCAAGCGGTAATAAAACTGTTGATGATTATTTTAATAGACGAGTTTACGCCAAAGCACAGTTCAGTGGAGTAACATCTGTTAATATAGTTAATTCCGGAACTTACAATTCTCCAACACTATATGTTCCTTTAAAGTTTAGTGGTTCTGAAATAGGCAATATAGATGCACAAGGTAGTGCTACATTAAGTTCTACTATCAATGGACATGTAGTTAGTGTACAAATTTTTAATAGTGGCTACGGATATCAAAATACACCGTCTGTGGCAATTGATACAACCTATGCAGGATTAACTGTGGTTAACACAGCAACATTTACTTCAGTATTAGGAAATGTATCCTCACAGTTCTATTACAATCCGTTGGTTGCAGGTAATGTATCAATTAAAGATCCAGTTACATATACTGCTACAATTTTTAAATCTACACCGTCTGGTGGTGTTGTAACATTGATACAAGCAGGATTATCTACTTTTGGTTCAATGGCACAGATTAACTATTCGTTAACCAACAGTCATTTGTCTAGAAAAGGTCAACTGTTGGTTAATGTTGCATCTGATGGTTATCCGTCGATCACTGACACTTATAATTACGATGACACATTGTTGTTGGTAAGTCAAGGAAGTACGGCAGTTATAGCTCAATCAGATTTAAATATTTTTGCTGTTGATACATCATTACCGCAAAATGCTATCTGGGCTACAATTAATCCGCTTGATGGTGTTTGGTATATTACCAGTAGTAACCCTGCCTCATCGTTTTATAACCAGTCTGGATTTTTATTGAGCAAAGCATCTGGCGGTGGATCTATATTGGTATTCCAAGTTGATTCAGCTAGCCCTATATTGAATTTTAAAAATACAGTTGGTGCCAATGCAGACACATGGTCTTTATTAAGATCTGATAGCCCGGATATTAATTTCAATGCTATTACTAATAACGACAAAAATTATGTGTCGTTGACATGCCAAAACAATTCTACACTAACAGACTGTTTATTTGAATACCAAGTTGACATATTGCAGTAATAGTGATGTTTGATAAACCTATAGATGACCGTTTGAGTCTATGGGCCGAACTTCGCGCCCATATCAATACCAGCGACACACCTTTTGAGGATGTGTGGGAATTTTGGAGTCATGCTCCTTACATTCCCTACAATAATAAAATAGATCCATACCACCGCCAGTCTTGGCCAAGTCCTTGGGAAATTATTGTTGATAACCGATATGATGATTTTACCAAAGCACTGATGATTGCCTGGACCATTAAACTCAGCATACGGTTTAAAGATTCGAAGATACAGATCAAAACATTAGTAGACAACGCTCAAAAGTTTCAGTATAATGTAGTAATAGTAGACGATCAATGGGCTATTAACTACAACGATAACGGCCCCATTGAGGCAATTAAACTGCCAGATTATTTTTACCTAGAAAATCTAATAGATCTAGAACCACCTAGGTAAATATCTTCCTCGATAGAATTTATAAGGTACATAATGACAATAACAGTGGTCAAAAGAAATGGGGAACGAGTTCCTCTTGATATTAGTAAGATACAGAGACAAGTAGCACATGCCTGTAGAGGCATAGATGGAGTAAGTCCATCAATGGTAGAAATTAAAGCACAAATAGAATTACACGATGGCATGACCACAAAGACAATAGATGAACTATTGCTCAAAGCCATGGTAGACCTAATTGATGAAACAGAAAATCCAGAAATTAACAATGTAAATTATCAGTATGTTGCTGGACGTCAGCGTGTCAGCATGTTGCGTAAAGAAGTCTATGGTGAGTATACTCCACCTAAACTATTTGACATAGTTAAAAAGAATGTAGAGCTAGGAATGTACACTCCTGCCCTCCTTGAGTGGTACACAGAAGATGAATGGAATATTATTGATCTGTTTATCGACCATGGCAAAGATGAAGAATATACCTATGCGGCAGTTGCACAACTGGCCGAAAAGTATTTGGTACAAAATCGTGCCACTGGTGCGATTTATGAAACTCCGCAGATTCGATATGCAGTGGCCGCGGCTACCGCGTTTCACAACGAATCAAAAGAAACTCGATTAAAATTAGTAAAGGAATATTATGAATGTGCGAGTGACGGTCATTTTACTCTTGCTACTCCTGTTCTCGCCGGTCTTGGCACGACTACTAAGCAATTTAGTTCATGTGTGCTTATTACTAGTGACGACACTCTAGACAGCATCTTTGCCGCAGGCGAAATGATGGCCAAATATGCCTCAAAACGAGCCGGAATCGGTCTCGAAATAGGTAGAATTCGACCCTTAGGCGCCCCAATTCGCAACGGTGAAATCAAACATACGGGTATGATACCATTCCTGAAGAAATGGTTCGCCGATCTACGCAGTTGTAGTCAAGGTGGGATTCGTAATGCAAGTTGCACAGTTACTTTTCCAGTCTGGCATTATCAGTTTGAAGATCTTATTGTGTTAAAAAACAATCAAGGTACTGAAGAAACTCGTGTGCGCCAGATGGATTATAGTGTTGTATTGAACAAGATGTTCTGGAATCGTTATAAGAACGGAAAGACTATAACACTATTTGATCCTGCAGAAGTTCCAGACCTGTACGAAGCCTACTATAGAAATTCGGAAGAGTTTGAAAGGTTATACACAAACTATGAAAAGCATCCGACAATTAAAAAGAAAAGCGTATCGGCAGATGAAATATTCAAAAATGGAATTCTTAAGGAAAGAACTGATACTGGCAGAATATATCTTGTCAATATCGATAATGTCATCAACCAAGGCCCGTTTGATACAATGGTTGATCCCATATATCAATCAAACCTATGCCAGGAGATACTACTACCCACGAAACCTTTTCAACGAATTGAAGACCCTGAGGGCCGAATTGCTCTTTGCACTCTTGGATCAATAAACTGGGGTGCATTTAAGGATCCTCAACAAATGCGCAAGGCCTGTAGAATTCTAGTAAGATCTTTAAGTAACCTATTGGCATACCAAGACTTCTTGAGTATTCAAAGTAAGTTAGCCAATGAAGACTTTGAACCATTGGGTGTAGGTATTACAAACTTGGCCTACTGGCATGCTCGCCGTAACATCAAGTACGGTGAAGCAGATGCATTGGCCGAAGTCAAACGCTGGATGGAACATCAAGCCTACTATCTAACCGAAGCCAGTGTTGAATTGGCCAAAGAGCGTGGTGCTTGTAAAAAGTCTGCACAGACATTCTACGGTAAGGGCATATTCCCCTGGGAACGCCGTAGCAAGGGTGTTGATGAATTGACCAGCTTTGAACCTAGTCTAGATTGGGAAATTTTAAGAGCCGACATGTTACAGTATGGCATTCGTAATGCTACACTGATGGCAGTTGCTCCAGTAGAGTCCAGCTCTGTTGTTCTAAACTCCACCAACGGAATTGAAATGCCGATGGAAATGATTTCTGTGAAGGAATCAAAGGCTGGATCGTTTGTACAGGTAGTACCAGAGTACAAACGCCTAAAGAATCGTTATCAACTCATGTGGGAACAAAAAGACTGTATTGACTATCTCAAAACAGCCTGTGTTCTAGCCGCCTATGTTGATCAAAGTCTAAGCACTAATACTTTTTATAATCCTGCACATTTCGCAGAAGGTAAAGTTCCGGGCACATTGATTGCTAAAAATCTAATGTTGGCCTACAAGTGGGGATTAAAGACCATGTACTACAGCTTGATCAATAAGGTCGGAGCCAAAGTCAGTGTTACCAGTACCAATGCAATCAATGCCGCAGACAATGTTGTTATCTATGAAGACCTCGAAGATGACTGCGAAGCATGTAAATTATAAGGAATAAAAATGTCATCGGCTCAATACAATTTAAGTAAACAAACAAACTATCTAAAGCGCAAGATGTTCCTGGATCCAGAAGGTCCGGTTACAGTACAACGCTTTGAAGAAGTCAAGTATCCTAAGATTCAAAAATTTGAAGAACTTGCTCGCGGGTTCTTTTGGGTTCCGGAAGAAATCAGTCTTACCAAAGACAAGATGGATCACAAAGACGCCAGTGACGCTGTTAAACATATCTTTACCAGCAACCTACTGCGTCAAACAGCACTAGACAGTATTCAAGGTCGTGCACCAAATCAAGTGTTTAGTCCAGTGATCAGTATTCCTGAACTTGAAGCACTAGTCAGCAACTGGAGTTTCTTTGAAACCAATATTCACTCAAAGAGCTACAGTCACATCATAAGGAATGTATATGGAGTACCAAAAGAAGAATTTAATAAAATTCACGACACAGCTGAGATCGTGGCTATGGCTGCAAATATTGGTCGCTACTATGAGAATCTTCATGTACTCAATTGCCGTAAAGAATTGGGCGAAGAAATTTCCATTAGAGAACACAAGCGAGCAATTTGGCTTGCTCTTCACGCATCGTATGCACTAGAAGCATTCCGCTTTATGGTATCGTTTGCCACAAGTCTAGCTATGGTTGAAAATCGTATCTACATTGGCAATGGCAATATCATTAGTCTAATTCTACAAGATGAAATACTTCATGCAGATTGGACAGCTTGGATTATTAATAATGTGGTCAAAGATGATCCAGATTTTGCCGAATTAGTTGACGACTGCAAAGAAGAAGTATACGCTATGTATATGGAAGTTATCAGTGAAGAAAAGGCATGGGCCGAATACCTGTTTAGTAAAGGTGTTGTTATTGGTCTTAATGCTGATATTCTTAAAAACTTTGTAGACTATACAGCGTTTACTCGTTTGAAAGATATTGGAATCAAATACTTGGAGGAACATCCTCGTCAAAGTCCAATACCATGGTTTAACAAACATGTGAATATCAATAAGAAACAAACTGCTCTACAAGAAAACGAAAGTACCAATTATGTTATTGGTGTTATGAGTGATATTGTAGAGTCCGAAGAACTTCCAGATCTATAATAGGAGATGTCATGTCAGGTAAAGGCAGTAGACCCAGACCTTACGGTGTTGACCTAAAAACATTCGACAGTAACTGGGAACAAATATTTGGTAAAAAGGAAAAGAAAAATGAAAGCCATAGTGTGGAGCAAGAATCAATGTCCGTATTGCGACCAAGCGAAGAACCTTCTAAAGATGAAGGGGATAGAGTTTGAAGAACGCAACATCAATAAAGACTATACCAAAGAGCAATTATTAGAAGCTGTACCAACAGCTCGTACCGTTCCACAAATTTTCTTAGACGGCGAGTTGATCGGTGGTTTCACCGAACTACGGGCTCATTTAAATGGCTGATGATAAATTTGATAAACTCAAAGAAGCCTTAGAAAAGGTAAATTCTTCTGAGTTTAAATTCAAAGAGAACGATGCCACATCCAAATCATCGGACAATGCGCTCGATAGCAGTGATAATGAGCTTACTATCGATATAAGCAGTCTGAATGGAGTTATAGGCAACTGGAGTGCGGCAAATATTCCCAATGTTACCATTAGCACTATCGGATCGGGGTTGAGTGGACAAGTGCTTGGTGCAAGCGGTTCTAATGGGAGTG
>Ga0007819_1000566_pt1 | contig 12501 bp, 12 predicted proteins | sample CryBogCBE07Jul09_FD_71203 | JGI IMG/M metagenome (GOLD analysis project Ga0007819, IMG submission 71203) | Freshwater microbial communities from Crystal Bog, Wisconsin, USA - CBE07Jul09 | ecosystem: Environmental > Aquatic > Freshwater > Lake | place: Crystal Bog, Wisconsin, USA | collected... | reverse complement strand
GCCCCAGGTGCCCGCAGTCTTGCCCTGTGTGCGTAATAGAAATAAAAATCGTTTGGTATCTTCTGCTAGGAATAACCCGCCACTACAGACTATTTGATTTAGAGAATTAGACGCCATGTTGCCTTATCATATATACCTTCAAAACTCTTGGACCAGCTGAAGCCGTCCCACTTATATTGTACACTCGTATAAGCATTAGTTATGTAGGTAACAGAGGTAACTGCGGTAGAATCGAATATAACAGTCCAGGCTGAGCCGTTCCATTGTATAATGTCATTGGCCGCGGCTGCAAAAGAGCCCCAAGCGGCTGTGTCTGTAGGAATGTTTTCTAATATGAGATATCGTGTGCCTGTGGCCACATTGTTAGGAACAAATGTCTCAGGATTAATGATAGCATCAACTGTGCCTCTACCATCGATAACAGTATTTCCTGGAACAGTATCTTGATCAAAAGTCAACATCATGCGAGCATCGTTGGTAGGATCTAATCTCATAAATGCAACAATTTCATTACCGGCAGGAGTTGTTAATCTCAATTGACTTAGCCCTGCTGTGAATTTTCCTGGATATAGATCCAAGACCTTGTACCAAGAACTGACATTTCTAGGATCGTTTAGATCTAAATCTGTGCCAACATTTTCTTCATTGATAACCAAGCTGGCAACATTGTTAAGCACCAGTAGGTCAAAATTGCCTGGAGTAACAACCACAGTGGTCGCAGGTGTGCCAAACGCATCAACAGCATCTAGATTCATATATTCAGATTCGATTGTGCCTTCGGGTAGTGTAAACACATTGGTAATAATTTTTGTAATAATGCCAAGTTGTTTAACTTTAGCAGGAGGTGTGATCCAAACAGGTGCAGTAAACACCATGTTCAAGATATCGATGTCTTGTTCAATGCCTTGTGGAATTTGACGACTGCTCCACGCTCCTTGCTCAGTAAGGGTAAGGACACTTAGACTGGTCCAGTCTAGATAGTTGTCTGTGGTCTGTAGATCTAGTGAAGGGTTAAACAACACAGCGATCTGTTCCCATATTTGAAACTTTTGTTCAGTGTTGGTTGTCCATATATCTGCGGCAAAAGTAACCATATAGGGGCTAGGCATAATACGCTCTATGGTATAATTTGCACCTTGCGTATTGAGATATCTAACCTGTCCTGTTATAGGATCAGTTTCTGTGTCGCGCTCTCTGATGTTAATTTTACTAACAAAGTCGGGCTGTTGTAATCGCTTTTGATCAAATTTAAGATCTTTGATATAGCAACTGATAAATGGCGCACTAGGTACAGTATTCTCACTGTTCTTTTTTAGCAAACTTCCAACTTGTCTACTCATGTCTCCGTAGCGTGCCGGCACCTGAACAATATTTCCTCTACCATCTTGATAAGAAAAATTGCTCATCAGGCGAATAAATTGAGTAATATATCGGCGCATCTGGCCGTCGTAGAAAAAATCAGACATTTTAATTATCCGCCTTTGGTTTTAATACTTTGCTCAATGCTTGACGCTCTGGTACAACTTGACCAGCAATCGTAGATGTATTGTTGTTATTGATAAATGTGCCTTTTTGTGTAAGTTTGATACTGTGTCCTGCAAATGTACCTGTTGACACATCCTGATGACCAAAGTTATTCATGGTCATTCTTACATTCTCATCAAAGCGTACCCAAGACTTCCCATCAAATCTAAACAACACATTGGGCATATAATCTGTTCTTAGATAAAATGCACCTCTTGCAGGATTTGCTGGAAATGCTATTCCTTGGCCAAATGGAGCACCGTTTGGTGGTACGCCATTGCCTGTATCATAGCCTATGTAGATATTTTTATTCGGACTGCGCAGTATCATACTGGCATCCATGATGGCCTGATCTGTGCTGGCATCAACATCGGCACTAGTTGTATCTGCTACATCTATCAGGCCAGAGTCTAGTGTAGGAATCACATAATATTGATGTGTGTCATAGCCGCTACTAGGGGCATCGGCTTCTGCTTGAGCAATAATTTGATTGTTAATTTCAATATTTTTGTTATAGGTGCTTAGTAGATCGCGTAGCGTACTGCCATCTCCGGCACCGCTATCAGCATCAAGTATTTGACTGAATTCTTGACTATCTACCAACGGTACACACTTTGCTCTTAGCAAGTGCGGATACCATGTTTGACTAAAACCAGCGGCAGGACGATTTACATCTTGCACAACATAAAATCTTTTTAGAGCTACAAGATGATCATCTAAGGCATATTCGTCTTTTAGGTGAGGTAATTCAATTACATCACCAGGCATGATTTTTCGTGTTAACATATCTACTGTGTTCTTTAAGTGGAACATGATAAAAATGTTATCATTGTTTAGAAATAATCCAAACTGACTTAGATTAAAATCCAAGTCCTGCATGGTATAGATACCGCGCATTATATAGACGTCTGGCTCGTAGGATCTATCTCTGTTTTCCATGAACAAGACATCCTGTATTCCCAGTTCAGGAATAGGCGCGGCTGAATTGTCGGGAGTCGAAGGAGTTGCAGTTCCTGCAGAGGGAGTAGCTGTTCCTATGTATTTGTGTACATAGACATCAGTTCCGCCAACTTGAAACTGCTCATTGATTACACGATCTAGAAACTTGTAATCCGGGCCCTTTTCTGGTTTGTATAAAGATAGTCTTGGCATAGTATAGTATTTATAGCTAAATATTAACATGAACGATACTGAAAACGAACGCCAAAAAGTTATAGAATATATCAAGGCCTTTTTAGGCAATGGTATGGTTGATGTTGAGTTGGATCCTATCCACTACAACACCGCTATAGATAGAGCTCTAAATAAATTCCGTCAACGCAGTTCAAATGCTGTAGAGGAAAGTTTTGGGTTTATTACTCTAGCCGTTGATACCAACGACTATGTATTGCCCAAAGAAGTTATTGAAGTTCGTCAGTTATTCCGTCGTAGCATCGGGTCGCGTAGCGGTGGCGGCAATGGCGGCAGTTTGTTTGAACCGTTCAACTTAGCATATTCTAACACTTATTTGTTAGCCAGTACAAACATGGGTGGCCTAGCTACTTATTATGCCTTTGCTAGTTATCAAAAGCAGGTTGGTAAAATGTTTGGTAGTGATGTTAATTTTACCTTTAACAAAACAAGCAAGTTATTGACAATTATGCAACGCCCACAAAGCGAAGAAGAATTGCTAGTATGGATGTATAATTATCGTCCTGACTTTAATCTACTTCAAGATCCCTATGCCAGCCAATGGTTAAGAGACTATAGTTTAGCCGGATGTAAAGTTATCCTAGGTGAAGCTCGCGAAAAGTTTGGCACCATTGCTAGTCCACAAGGTAGTACCACATTAAACGGAACTGCTCTAAAGAATGAAGGCAAGGCCGAAATGGAAACACTAGAGCTAGATCTAATCAACTACAAAGAAGGCGGCACGCCTCTAACTTTTGTAATTGGCTAATAAAAATTTGACATCGTAACTTAAATGTAATAAATTATAGTATCGTCTAAGGGGATGCTATGATTATAGGTGTGTGCGGTTTTATTGGTTCAGGCAAAGATACTATTGCCGATTATCTTACTAACTTTCACGGTTTTCGACGAGAATCGTTTGCCAACAGTTTAAAAGATGCTGTATCAGCAGTGTTTGGTTGGGATAGAACTATGCTAGAAGGCCGCACAAAACAAGCTAGAGAATGGCGAGAACAAGTAGATCCATGGTGGGCAGAACGACTTGGCATGCCACATTTGACTCCGCGCTGGGTGCTACAATATTGGGGCACAGAAGTTTGCCGCAATGGTTTCCACGATGATATGTGGATTGCCGCATTAGAAAACAAACTTCGTAATAGCAAAGACGACATTGTTATCAGTGATTGCAGATTCCCTAATGAAATTGCCAGTATTAAAAATGCAGGTGGTATTGTTATTCGTGTGCGCCGTGGGGATGAACCTGACTGGTATAAAGATGCCGAAGATATGAATGCAGGTGACCATCATATGAATTGGATGCTGGCAAAAACTCGTATGGACAAGTTAGGCATTCATGCTAGTGAAACAGCATGGGTTGGATCTAAGTTCGATGCCGTGCTCTACAACAACGGTACAATTGACGAATTATTTGATCAGGTTAGAAATCTGGTTGCAGATCCCCTTGACGCCAACGAACGCCCTCTTTATGTAGGACTCGTTGACAGTTTGCACACACAGTCTTAAGATTTGTATAACGACAGTTGGTTAAATCTCCATCTATGTGAAACACATTAAAAGTTTCTGGATGCAGTGATTTAAAACCGCATTTATCACAGGCTGATTTTTTCTTATAACCTGCTAGAGCCCATAGAGGATTACCATCTTTTAATCCTCTAGCACAATGGTCACATTTCGTTCTATAGAACGCACGACCTTCTTTATAGTAGTTTATTGCTACTGGTCTTTTGCCACAAGATTTACATAAACTTCTCATACCTGCCCTTTTAGCGCCCTTTTCTAATTGTATTTAACCAGTATTTTTTCGATCCATTGGCTAAATAAAACAAAGTAATCCAATTAGGAGATTGAATATGGCCACATTAGGTTCACCAGGCGTACAAGTACAAGTTATCGACGAGAGTTTTTATACTCCGGCAGCTCCGGGCACAACACCGTTGGTGTTTGTTGCTACAGCAGAAAACAAAAAGAATGCATCAGGCACAGGTATCGCTCAAGGTACACTTGCCGCTAATGCAGGTAATGTTTATGTTATCACTAGCCAACGCGATTTAACTGATACTTTTGGTACACCATTATTTTATACTGACAGTAACAGCAATCCAATTAACGGTGGTGAGCAAAACGAATACGGTCTACAAGCGGCTTATAGTTTGCTAGGTGTTAGCTCACAAGCCTATGTTGTCCGTGCTGATGTTGACCTAAGTGCTATTACTCCTACAACCAGTGAGCCAACAGGCGCACCAGTAGCAGGTACATACTGGTTAGATACAACTGACAGTCTATATGGTATCAACGAGTGGAACGCAACAACACAGCAGTTCACTCTAAAAACACCAACTGTCATTGATGATTCTTCTACAGGCACAACAACAATTGATGTTGGCGGTATGCCGGTTGACGGGTTTGGTAAGGCAGGTGATTATACGATCTATATCACATCTGACAACGGTGTAAATTATCCTAACGCACTATTCTACAAGACTACAGCAACATCAAATGCTTGGGTAGCTGTAGAACAAGGATTTGATGGTGGTAAGAGTGTACAAATTACTCCGCACACTCAATATCCACAGTGGACAACCAGCACACATAATGGTAGCGTATGGGTTAAAACAACAACTCCGGGCTACGGTGCAAATTGGGTTGTAAAATATTACAACGGTAGTACACAAGCATGGATAACAGTTAATGCTCCTATGTACAACAGCACACGCCAAGCAATTGAAAAATTAGACTATGCTGGCGGCGGCGCAAACATTCCAGTAGGAACACTGTTTGTTGAAACTGACCCTGACCACTATGGAATTAATGGCGGTAGTACAGCTACAGTAGAATTCAAAGTATGGCGTCGTGGTGTAGTTGCTCCAACAATCATTACCAGTACAGCCGCTACAACTGCAACAGTTAATTCTAGCAACACATTCTTAATAAGAGAAACATTGGCCAGCTCAAATGCATGGGGCAATGAAGTTGCTATTACTATTCCTGCTAGCTCAAGTGTTCCTGTAGCACAATTGATTGCTGATGCAATTAATGTGTCTTCATTGGTTAATGTTCGTGCAAGCTACGACACCAACACAAAACTATTGACCATTACTCATGCACTTGGTGGCGATTTTGAATTCAATGATGCAGGTGGAATATTTGAATCAAGTAACATCACTGCTTACAATTTCTCTACTAATTCAGGTACACCTAATTTGTACACAGCGCCAGTAAATGACGCTCTAGAATTTATTGCTACTGGATGGAAACCATTGGCCTACGAAGCATTACCAACAGCTCCTACAGTTAAACCAGCTGACGGAACATTATGGTATGACTCTGCTTTTGGCACAGTTGACATCATGTACAACAACGGCACACATTGGGTTGGTTACAAAAACGCTTTCCCAAATACAGACTCTAATGGTCCTATCATTTCAGCACTAGCACCAACTCAACAAGTTGGCGGACATAACGGTAACTACAGCCTACAAAACGGTGACATTTGGATCAGTACTGCCGACATGGAACAGTACGGAGCGTCTGTATATGTTTACAACGGCAATACCCTACAGTGGGTTTTACAAGATACTACAGATCACATCAGCCCTAATGGTTGGGTGTTCCATGATGCTCGTTGGAGCACAAATGGTTCTGCAACAACTCCTGCAAGTATTACAGATTTACTACACAGCAACTTTGTTGATCCAGATGTAATTGATCCTGAACTATATCCACAAGGTACACGCCTATGGAATCTACGTCGCTCAGGATTCAACATTAAGAAATATGTACAAAACTACATTAGTCTAACTGCTAATGGCGGGTTGAATGTTATGTACGGAAACGATTCATTAGCTTCATATAATCCAGATCGTTGGGTTAGTGTAAGCCCTAATGATTATAAAGGCCGTGGAACATTTGGTCGTCACGCACAAAGAGCTTTTGTTGTAAGCAAGATCAAAGCAATGATCGATACTAACCAAGCTATCCGTGACACTGACACATTGTTGTTTAATCTAGTTGCCGCACCTGGCTATCCAGAAGCAATCCAGAATATGGTTGCGTTCAACACAGACATTGGACAAACAGCATTTGTTGTAGGTGATACACCATTCCGTTTACCAGGTGATGCTACATCATTGAAAAACTGGGGAAGTAACGCTGTACTAGCCACAGACAACGGTGATCTTGGCGCAGTTAGCCATGACCCATATTTGGCCATGTTCTACCCAAGCGGTTATACAAATGACAACACTGGAAACAGTATTGTTGTTCCACCAAGCCACATGATGTTGCGTACAATTATCAACAGCGATGCTAAATCATATCCATGGTTTGCTCCTGCAGGTACACGCCGTGGTACAATTGACAACGCAAGTAGCGTAGGTTATATTGACGAACAAACAGGCGAGTTTATGACAGTCTCTTTATATGAAAGTATTAGAGATGTTATGGCACAGGTTAAGATTAACCCAATTGCTACAATGCAAGGTGTTGGCCTAGTTAACATGGGTCAATATACTCGTGCTCAAAATGCATCAGCATTAGATCGTATCAATGTAGCAAGACTAATTGGCTATTTGCGTAGACAGTTAACTGTACTGGCTAAACCATTCTTATTTGAGCCAAATGATGCACAAACAAGAAATGAAATTAAAGCGGCCGCTGAGAGTCTGTTATTAGAACTAGTAGGTCAACGAGCTCTGTATGACTTTGTAGTAGTGTGTGATACAACAAATAACACACCTGCTAGAATTGATCGCAGTGAACTATGGCTTGATATTGCTATAGAACCAGTTAAGGCAGTAGAGTTTATCTATATTCCATTGCGTATTCTTAACACCGGCGCTATTGCTTCAGGCAATTTTGGGTCAACAGCGGCTTAATTAAATATTAAAGAATAAGGAGCATCAAATGCCAATTGCAAGTTTAAACAGATTTACAGTACCGTTAGCCAACAACCAAAGTTCTAACACACAAGGTCTGTTAATGCCGAAGTTGAAATATCGCTTCCGTGTTACATTAGATAACTTTGGAGTAGCAGGTAACCCAACAACAGAATTAACTAAACAAGTTATGAATGTTTCTAGACCAGAACTTAGTTTTGAAGAAATCAAGTTAGGTGTTTACAACAGTACAGTAAAACTAGCCGGTAAGCACAGTTTTGCTGATGCAAAATTAACATTGCGTGACGATGTTACTAATGCAGTTACCAAGAAAGTTGGCGAACAACTACAGAAACAATTTGACTTCTTTGAACAAAGCGGAGCGGCTTCTGGTATTGATTACAAATTCTTAATGAGAGTTGAAATCCTTGACGGCGGTAATGGAGCATTTACACCAACAGTATTAGAAGGATTCGAATTCCAAGGTTGCTGGATTAAAACTGTTACATATCAAGGTGGCGATTACACCAGCGCAACAGATCCAATGGATATCGCATTGACAATCTGTTATGATAATGCGCTACAAGTAGATGCAGCCGGTGCTTTACAAGGTCTAGGCGCAAGCGTAGGTCGTACAGTTCGTACACTAGCACTAGGTTAATAACCCACTAACATAAAAAGCCTGGCTTAAAACCCGGGCTTTTTCTTTGGCTAAATATTACTATGAGTAATGCCTTCACAAATTTCTTAGGCGGGGTAGTCAACGGCATCTTTGGTCCAGGACCTTTTTTACGAGACTACCAACACGCTAATCGCCTCTATGTACAAAATACCTATGCTAGAGCTCCTAAGCATGGTTTTTTATATTTTGTAGCATTTAACCTTAATCAAGGAGTTGTTGGCAATACACAATGGCTAGCAAGAAATGCCAACAGTGTAGGCTTGCTGGTTAAAAAAATTGATCTTCCTAAATTTGATATAACCACTGAGATGGTTAATCAATATAATAGAAAAACACAAGTTCAAACTTTGTTAAAGTATAGTCCTATCAATGTTGAATTTCATGATGACAACAGCGATATTACCAATGGACTATGGACCAATTACTACAAATACTATTATCAAGACAGCAGTTACGGAGATACCAAAGCAGGTAAACTTAAAAAAGGTCAATTGCCTTCTACCTATATAGATACAAAATACGGGCCAATTGACAGTGCATATGGCTTTGACAATTATCAAACAATTCCATTTTTTGAAACTGTTGATATCTATGTAATGCACCAACAACAGTTTACACAAATTACATTGGTCAATCCATTGATTACATCATGGCAACATGATAGCCTAAATCAAGACGAAGGCAATAAAGTGTTGACCAATAAGATGACAATGGTTTTTGAAAATGTATTTTACAATTCAGGATACATACAAAAAGACACAGCGGCTGGCGCTTTTAGTGCGGTATACTACGACAAAACACCTAGTCCATTAAGCGTCGGCGGCAATGGCACAAACACACTATTTGGTGCAGGTGGGGTAATTGCTGGAGCCAACGGAGTATTAGGTAACCTAGCATCAGGAAATATTTTAGGAGCTGCCATTGGTGCAGTGACTACATTTAATAATGCTAAAAATTTAAATCTAAAACAGGAAGGCTACAGTATAGTCAACGGTGTACTGGGCAATATACAGGCCAATGGCAATCAACCTGGCGGCGTTGGGTCAGCACTGGTCAACGGAATAAATCAAAGCGGATTAGGTGTCTTGGGCAATGTGGGGATAAATTTATTCTCAGGTCAGAACTCAAGTGTTAACGGTAAGACACAGGCTACTCCATCAAATATTACAGGTCGCTAATCATGACAACAATTTACAATAATGTTCCACCAGTTGCGTCTATAGTCAATAAAGAATCCACACTACAGGCGTTTAGTGTTTATTCTACAAAACCTTTAGAATTAAGCACAAGTGTCTACACCGCTATTAAAAGTTTTTTTACTGAACGAGGCTTTGATACTACAGCGGCTGATTCAATTGCAGTAATTATTATTACGCAATCTAAAAAAGATGGTTACAATCCTATGGCTATCTTAGACACACTTAAAGGTCTAGACAATGTTGAAATTTCTGCTCTAATTGCAGAAATTTTAAACTACAACAGATTCAAAACAAGTGCATTAGGTTATACACGACAGTTTATTCCTAATCAAGAAGTATTAAGAAATGTCGTGGCATGAGTCTAAAGTTTAGTCAAGGAGTCTATACTCCTAAGAATCCAGAAAAATACATAGGATCAAAAACTCCGTTTTGTAGAAGTAGTTGGGAAACTACATTCTGCATGTTCTGTGATAACAATCCCAGTGTTCAAGAATGGGCCAGTGAGCCTGTTAAGATTCCCTATCGAGATCCGTTGACTGGTAAACATACTGTATATGTACCTGATTTTTTAATTTCCTATGTTGATAAAAATCTAAAGAAGCATGTTGAAATGATTGAGATTAAACCAGCCAATCAAATGCTACAGGAAAAAATTGGTAAAAATCCCTACAATCAAGCGCAGTTTGTTAAAAACCAAGCCAAGTGGGCCGCAGCCGCAGATTGGTGCAGAGGTCGAGGAATTCAATTTCGAGTAATAAACGAACACGATATTTTTCAGAATGGTAAGAAAAAATAATAAGTAAGAGTATGACTAAGAAATTAGAAGAATTATTAAACATCGAATCTAATGTAGAACCAGTAATTGCTCCTACACCAACTGCACCTGTACCTACAATTAGCCTAGAAGACAAACTAGAAGAATTTGACAAAATTGCCGCAGCCTTACCCCGTGTAAAAGGGCTAGGTGATATCAGCGATGCAGAGCTAGATGCACTAGCGGCAAAAGCAGAGCAAGCCTATGACGATCTAATGGATCTAGGTATGAATGTAGAAGCCCGTTATGGAGCCCGTATGTTTGAAGTTGCGGCCAACATGATGAATGCCGCTATACAGGCCAAAAGCAATAAAATTGACAAAAAGCTCAAAATGGTTGATCTACAATTAAAGAAACTGGCCATTGATAAGAAGCACGGACAGGAAGGTGAAACCTTCGAAGGCGAAGGAGTTATTGTTACAGATCGCAATAGCATACTGGAAAAATTAAAGAATCTTAATAAATAATACACTATGAGAACATTCAAAGAATACCTATCTGAATCACTTTCCGCAAAGAAACACGAATTCCGTGTTAAAGTTGCAGGTGAATTTTCTGCTGAACAAGAAGCAAAATTACGCACTATGATGGATCGCTATCAAGTCGAAGCGTTTAAAAAAGTAGGTACTACTCCTATTCAAGATCTTCCTTTAGATTTTCCAGGAGTTAAAAACTGTGAAGTTCATATATACGAAGTCACTGTAGATTACCCAACAACACAACAAGAATTAACTGAATACCTAACACAGGGTCTAGCAGTTAATGGTCAACATTTAGTTGTTCGTCGTCCAGGCGAGCCATATGAAGAATATCAACACAAAGAACCTAAGCGTGAAGGTGCTTTGTTAAATGACCCAGATTACAAAGAAGCTGGTAGTCCAAAATTTGAAGACTACTATGGCGACAAATACAATTCAGGTTTTGTAAAAGAGTTGAATGACTTGTTAAAGCTAGAGCGTAAAGCTAGAGGCGAAGTTATTCCAGAAACTGCTCCTGCAAAATACAATACCGACACTCCTGCAGATACAAAAACTAATCTAGAGCAGGCACCAGACCCAAGGAAGAAATAACATGCAAATGATCGATGTATTAAAACGCCTAGCTGAACTAGATTCAACTAACCCAACTATTGTAAAAGAAAACTCAAACTTAGAAGAGTGCGGCCCAATGGGAATGATGGGCGGCATGGGACAATCACATACACCTGCTAGCATTTCAATGACAGCAGACAGCGGCGAAGAACTAAGCGGTATGCTTGGTGCTATTATGAAGCTAGCTGGTATTGAAAAGGTTGAACCAAGTCATTTAGGAATTGAACCAGAACCGATGAGCTTGACAGCAGAGCCAGTTGCCGCTGTAGGACCTGCTCCTAGCGCAGGAGACGAAATGCGTAGTGTGATTGACAAGATGCACGATGCTGGGGGCGAGGAAGACGGTGACGAAGGTGACGAAAAAGAAACAGACGAAAGTGCTATGTATGACAATAGTCCTGCAGATCCTAATGGAGCAAATCCTTTCGATGCTGAAGAATTTGTTTACCATCCAAACAAGGGTAGCACACACGGCCGCGCTACAAAGAATAATCCACATGGTAATCCTGCTAATCACGAACAGGAAAAGAAAAATGACATGACTATGGAGCAACGCTTGATGGCCGAATACAAACAGTATGTTGCCGAAGGCGCCGAGTTTGGTGCTTACTATGCTGAACAATTAGCACAAAAAGTATTTGATGAAAATCCTAACTTGCCAACTAATGGCCGCGGGGACGAGTACTTTGATGCGGCTTGGCCACATATGGTAGCAGATTTGGGCAAAAAAGCCGCAAGTTATAAGTTAAACTATGACGAAGATTTTCCAAGCGATACAATTAGTGCGTATTCTTGGTTACAGAAAAATCATGGAGGCCAACCAACTGCTGAAAATGAAGAAGCAGGTGGCATGCCTAACAAAACAATGCCAACACGTGAAGCAGTTGTTAAGGAAGTGGCCAAATTAGTTAAGAGTCGTTTTAACGAATCTAATCCAGAAGTTGGTCCTTTTAACGGCGCTCCAAATATTGCTTTGGACGTTAAAAAGAAGTGTGCTGAAATGTTTGGCGATGAAGTTGGTGACCAAGCAGAACAGTTGGCATTAGAGTTCATGGAAAAATTAAGCAAGCGTTGGGAAGAAAAACATGGCGCAATTGAAGATGATGGGTTGGCACGTTTAAAAGAA
>Ga0007819_1000561_pt1 | contig 12555 bp, 12 predicted proteins | sample CryBogCBE07Jul09_FD_71203 | JGI IMG/M metagenome (GOLD analysis project Ga0007819, IMG submission 71203) | Freshwater microbial communities from Crystal Bog, Wisconsin, USA - CBE07Jul09 | ecosystem: Environmental > Aquatic > Freshwater > Lake | place: Crystal Bog, Wisconsin, USA | collected... | reverse complement strand
ACTTTTTTTGCTAAAAGAAATTGTTGTTCTCCTATAAGATCTTTAATTTTTAACTCAGGAGATAAACCTAATTCTTTACTGATTTTTATTGCTGATGCCTTACCTATACCATACAATTTAGTTAAAGCATATATTACTTTTTTATCTTTAGGTAATGTAACTCCAAATATTAATAACATTTTGTTTTCCCTATTAATATGACTCTAATGAAAAAATTACTTTTAAATAGTTTAAATATAGTGAGTTTGTGTAAAAAATAATCCTTCATACAATGGACTTTTAATTAACGCCGTTTTTAAACTATTCTCAATAAATATTTTTTTAAAATCAATATGTGAATTACTTACGTATTCAACTCATTTTTCTTTACGATAAAGCTGTTGGTTTCAAATCACACAACGTAAATCAAACTGTTTCTGTTGAAGTATAAAATTTAATATTTCAGGTGAAAATGCTGTCGAACTATTAGGATTACTTTTACGAGTAATTTTAACTACGTTCCCTGACAATAAATTTTTTACTGTTAATCAACTTGGATTTTTCATTCAAAGTTTTACTAACTTTTTTGATAAAAAGGTTAAATGTAGATCATATTCCGCAAATTTTTTACGTAATTCAAGACGATCATAAGGTTGAATGTTATCTGTCATCATAAAAAACGCTAAATTTTCATTGCTTTCGAAAAATGATTTTAATTGTACTGACTTTAATTTTAATTTTAAACTACGGAGCTCACGAATTTCAATATTATTTTGACGCATTATTTAATGGTATTTTAGAATTTGTTAGTAAAAAAATTTGTTCTGATTTATTATAAGTTGAAAAACTTAATTGAAAATCAGCCTTACGTACTTCGGTATTAATCCCTAACCCTAACTCAATAGGGTGAAACATTACTAATTCGTTTAATGCAAATGCAAAGGTGTTTGCATCATTATTTGAACCTTTTACTCGTTTTGATTTAGCTATAGATAACATTTTAAAATTTTCCATTCTAGGTACAGCGATTGAAATTGTATCAAAAAATTCTGCTAAATTTTTTTTTCTTAATGTAACTTTACATCCGACTAAGGCCCCTTTTCTTAACTTTCACGTTAACACATTTTTAGATGATAATGTTGCAATACACTTTTGATTAGTTAATAATTCGATCGCTAAAAAAAAGACTAAAGCTTTCTTTTTATTAAAACCGACTTCTTTTAACGAAAAATTTAATGTTCCTTTAAAAAATTTAAGTTTATTCATTATATTTATTGAAGGAAACATTGTTATGTTTAAAAGATCACGTTGATATTCTTGATCTTCTTGAAATTTATTAATATTAATATATTTTGTCAAAATTTGCTCTTTTTCAAACATTCAAGATCAATTAGATTAAACGTTTTCCGCAAGCAATAATAATGCGGAGAAACTTTTTTTTTCTTAATTTACGTGAAACTCACCCAAAAATTCGTGTTCCTATTATACGTTTTTTTTTATTCAACACTAAAATTACATTATTTTCAGCTTTACTTGAACTACCGTCAAGAAATCTTGATTCTTTACGTGCCCTTGTAATGACCGCTAATTGTGTTTGACCTACCCTTACTTTTCGAATAAGTTTTAACTGTTTAATAGAAACTAAAATAAAATCTCCAGGATAAGCTATTTTTCGATTGAATCCACCAAAAGTTTTAATGCATTCAACATATCGTGCGCCACAATTATCCATAGTACGAAGTCATGATTGAACTTGTATCATTATTTGTTTTTTATTTTAATTATAAAGATAAAATTCTATTTACAACTTGTGTTGCAAATGGAAATTTTCGCAATGAAAATTTAAGAGCTTCTTTTGCTAGTAAGCTGTCTTTAGTTTGAGTTTTAACTTCAAATAAAATGCGTCCTGGTTTAACGTAACAAACTCAATGATCAACATTACCTTTCCCTCGACCCATACGCACTTCTTTAGGTTTTGCTGTACGGGGGTAATCCGGGAATGCACGTATTCACACTTTTCCTTTTCGCTTTAATTTCGAAGTAATAGTTCGTCTAACAGCCTCAATCTGTTTAACACTTAAAAACCCATGCTGTAAAGCTTGTAAGCCAAAATCTCCGAAATGTAAACGATTACTTTTATTTTCATAGGTTTTACGTAATATTTTACGGTTTGGTTTTCTAAAGTAACGTGGTGTAGGATTAATCATCAATTTATTTTAATAGTAAAGTTTGATTTATATTACGCATTTTTAATGCTTTAGAATAAGTTAAATAAGTAAGTATATGATTTTTTAAAACAAAACTAAATGCTTGTTTATAACGTAATCAAATACGTATCCCTACAGCACCTTTTTTATTAACAGCTTGAGCCGTACCCTGTTCAATGCGTTCTGAAATTGTTTGTAATGGTAAAGTACCTCGATTACCTAAGATAAATTTAGTTCTACGTCAACGGTTAACACGACCTTTAAAACGAATACGTATTCCTAAAATTTCTTTACGCTCTGCAGCAAAAGTTTTAATTACTTTGATAAGAAATCTAATAAAATTGGTCTCTTTACGGTTTCGCGGTAATTTTGATAATTGAAAAGCCATGAATTTAGCTAAAAAACTAGGCTTTTTAAAAAAAATAGAAATGAAAGCCACTCTAACTAAATCTTTAATATAAATACCTATATATTTATATTTGTTAATAAAATCACGATCTAAAACAGATAAAAATGTGTTAGCATTATTGTTTGGACTATCTAAACGTTCATTTTTGAAAGCAAATTTTGTTAAAGAAAGTGCATTAATAAAAAATAAGTCTACAGGACGATTTATTCATGATGAAAGTATTGTTTTTTTTTGTGTAAACGTTAAATGTTTTTCTGCAAGAACAAGTTTTGAACCAACTCAATTACGTTTGATATTAACAGATTTGTTACTTCAAGATTTTAATTTTAAGTCAGAAACACTTTGTCTAAAAGTATTACTAAACATTTTTTGAGTGCTGAATGCCGACCCAAAAATGAACTTTTTAGCTGTCATTACTGTATTTGCTTTTTGTAAACTTGTTTTTAGAAAAATATTTTTACGACCAAAAGATAGCTTATTATAAATCAGATTTATAAAATTATAAAAAGAAATATCTTTTTCAATAACAATTCTTTTTAATTGATGCTGTAAATAACGTAATAATTTTAACTTTCAAGTTTTAGTTTTAACACGTAACATTGAACTTTTACTTGTTAAAAGTGCCCCCCCTAAACCACGTGATTTTTTTTCGTGAATTAAATGTAAAAACAAATTACGTAAACGTAGTAATTTTTTTACTGTTAAACCTTTAGAAGAATTTTTGCTATAAACTAAAATTTTCTCCTCAATTCTTGAAATTAAATATAAAATTTGAAAAGGTGTCTTTTTGTTGGTTTGATTATATTCTTTGTTATATAATCGAGATAATTTAATTATTGAAGCAGAAACTTTATTTGTATTAAATTTACTATTAGTTTTTCAAATAAAAGGTTTTAACAAAAAATTAGTTTTATTGATAAATACATTATAATTTCTTAAACTAATTTGTGGTATTATTTTTGTTCTTCTTCTAATAATTGACATAAATTTGCTACGTTTTAAAGTCAATTCAGTATTAAGTTCTTCTTTTATATTTAAATTATTTCTTATTATAACAGGTAAACCATAGAGCTCTCAACGTTTAACATCTAAATGTCAAAAACTAAGGACGTCTATAACGTTAGTTTTTACTTCAAAACTTTTAGCGTTATAAGCGTATTTTGGACTCATACGGTTGATAAGCAAATTAAATGATGTCGAAATTAATAAATTTTGCATACTTTTTAAAAATAAAGAGTGCAATACGCTAGCATTTGAACCATAAGTAAGTCTACAATCTTTTAGATAAAAAACATTATGTAAATAATTTTCAAACAAAATTATTTCAGCTTTCTCTTTTGAATAAGCAGTATTAATATCAAAAAAGAAGCTCATTTCTTTTAATAATATTTTATTTGATTTTGAAAGACTTAATAAAAATTCATTAAAAAAAAAGAAAAATTGACGTTTTTTTTCCCACTCTAATAATACTAATTCTTTCGTTAAAGTTAAATAAACTGGCGTATATTTAAATAAAAGGGGTTGTTTTACGAGTGTATTTAAGGATTGACGCGGAGTAATACTAAGTTTAGATTGTGTAAATGTTTGCAATACTTGCAATACATTTCAGTTTGTGTTTAAATTATTCTCATGATTCAGTTTACGTAAAATTCTACTAGAACTACCTACTAAAGCAACTTCCTGTTTAATTGGAATTGATTTACTATTAAGAACAACTTTTTTCTTTAAAATATGGTTTCGTAAAAAAAAGAAATATTTAGATGGAGTGGATTTTAATGTTAACATTATAAGAGTTTTGTACGATAAAAATATGCTTTTTTATGTAAAGCAATTAATGTTTGTCTTTCAAACGTATCCATAAGTTTACGTTTAACTGGAAATTGCCCGTGTTTTATTGTAGACATAACAGGTCTAATTTCTTTTCTTCTTGTAGTTCTGAATTTATAAAAAAATACGAATAAAAAGATTTTGTTTAAATTATATTTAAATAATTTTACATCAAATAATAACACACGTTTTTGTCGTGATATTTTAGTGTAAGGATAAAAATATAAGATAGCCTTAAAAAAATTTTCTACTTCTTTTTGATAAAAAAAAAGTGTTTTTCATTCTGAGCCTGTAGCAAATCAATTACTATTTCATTTACGTGAAAGTCCTACACGCAGACCTTGAGGGTGTATTTTTTGTCCCATTTATTTTATTTTTTACTTTTTTTTGGAATAGGCTTTTTTCTTGTTGGTGAGAATTCACCCAAACGATGGCCTAACATATCAGATGAAACTACAATCGTATAAAAACGGATTCCGTTATAAATATTAATTTTAAACCCTAACATTTGTTGAGTTAAAACAGTAGCACGATTATACGCAAAAAGTTCATCTAATTTATTTACAGATTTTTCTTTTATTTGGGTTGCAATCTCGTTACTTAAATACAGAGGTTTTCAACTTGAACGTGACATTATTTTCGTTTAATTTTTCGTGGACTTAAGATTAAGGAATTTTTTTTACGCGGATTTTTGGTAGGTTGACCTTTAGTCGGTAAAGAATATGGTGTTACAGAAGGACGACCCCCTTTTGTTTTACCTTGACCCCCACCATGTGGATGATCAACAGGATTCATAGCGACCCCTCTTACAGAAGGTCGACGATTTAATCAACGAGAACGTCCAGCCTTGGCTAATATTTTTAAATTATGTTCTTCATTAGCAATTACACCTAAAGTAGCTTTAGCTGTGACGGGTATTAAACGTTGACTACCTGAAGGTAAACGTATTTTAGCGTAGTCTTTAGAATCATGTTGTAGAATTTGACAATATGTTCCAGCAGAACGGGCAAAAATTGGAACACTATTAGGAACATTTTCAACAGCATGTATAAAATCGCCAGCTTCAAAATTGCCTATTAATGTACAATCTCCAGGTAAAAGAGCTATATTTTTTGTTAAAGAAGTGTATTTGGTAACTTTATCAAAAATTTTAAGACCTTTTGGTGCTAAAATATACGAAGTTTGTAAATTATTTTTTTCTTCAGGATGATAAAGTTTAGCTAACAAAGCAGAGCGATTAGGGTCATATTCAAAATTCGAAATGATACCTGAACTTTCCTGACGTGATCAATTAATGTGTCTGTAAAATTGTTTTTCTCCTCCACCTTGATGTCGTACAGTTATTTTTCCTGTATTGTTTCTCCCTGCTTTTTTTGTTTTAGAACTTAATAAAAGTTTATTTGAATGAAATTTACTTAATTTGATTGTTGACATAAAAATTTAAATTTTAGGCCTAGCAGGATTTGAACCTGCAATGTCACCGTTATGAGCGGTACGTTCTAACCATTAAACTATAAGCCTTAATATAAAAATATTAATTCATTAGACCTAATTTAGCTTGCTCCAGTAAATTAACTGTATCAACTAAAATAGTATCTAAAAAAAGATAAGGGAAAATTCCCATAAGAAATAACATGAAAATTAAAACTAAGAATAAATAAGTTTCTTTTCGATCTAAATCTTTATACGAAACTAAAAAAAGGTTACGTAAGTTTCCATAAAAGATTCTATTATATGTTCAAAGAGTATATACTGCCCCTAATACCATACTAGTAGAAGCGAAAAAAGTTGCTCAAAAACTTTGTTGAAATAACCCCATAAAAATCATAAATTCCCCAACAAAGCTACTTGTCAACGGAAAACTAATATTCGCCATCGAGAAAATTAAAAAGACTATTGCAAATAAAGGATAAAAGTAAGTTAACCCACCAAAATATTTTAATGAACGAACACTATAACGTTCATAAATTGTCCCTACTGCGAAAAAAAGAGCACCTGCTACGACACCGTGACTTAACATTTGGAAAATAGCCCCTTGAATACCTTCTGAAGTACCTGAAAGAATACCTAACAAAACAACATTCATATGCCCAACTGAAGAATAAGCAATAATTTTCTTAAGATCAATTTGGCGTATTGCAGTTAGACAAGTATAAATAACACCCATAACCGCAAAACTTGAGGCCATAGGCCCAAAATATAAGGTCCCTTTTGGAAATAAAGGTAAAGAAAATCTAATAATTCCATAAGTACCCAATTTTAAAAGTAACACAGCTAAAAGAACTGACCCTAAAGTAGGCGCTTCAACGTGAGCTTCTGGTAATCAAATATGTAATGGAAATAAAGGTATCTTTGCGGCAAATGAAATAAAAAACGTAAATCAAAGAAATTTTTGGTCCTCTTCCGTAAAGATTATTCCCATCAAAGTTTGATAATCTGTAGTACCGGCTTTTGAAAGTAAATATAACAAATTAAAAAACATAAAAATCGATCCCAAAAGGGTATAAATAGAAATTAAATAACTTGCTCTAATACGACGTTCACGAGACCCTCAGACAAGAACAAGAAAATAAATAGGTATTAGAGTCATTTCAAAAAAAACAAAGAAACCTAAAATATCTAAAAAAAGAAATGTTGCTAAAACAGTTCATTGAAGAAAAAGTAAGTGCAATAAAACTTCTTTTAATTTTACCGTGTTTATATTTAAACTAAGTATACATAAATACATAAAAATATTAGTTAAAAGTATAAAAAATAAAGATATCCCATCAACACCGAAACGAAGAGCAAAGGGTAATGAAGGTACAATGTAAACTGAATATGTAAACTGAAACCCGCCTACAGTCGGATTAAAAGCATATCATAATAATACGGATAAAATGAATGACAGCCCTGTCGAGTATAAAGAAAATACATAATGAAACCTGTTACCTGCTTCTGACGTTAAAAAAATTACAAAAATTGATAAAAGCGGTATACTTAAAAGTAATACTAAGATATTAGCATTAAAGTATAAGGGAAAGTTTTCGATATTTCCTAATAGATTTGTTAAGAATAAATTTGAGAATAACATTTTATTTTTTTAAATTTAAATTTTAATAGGTTAAATTAAAACTAAGAGATAAATTTATATGACTTTACGTCTAAAAAACAGTACTTTTTGCAGACAGAGTGGGATTCGAACCCACGGTGCTATTCGCACGTCAGTTTTCAAGACTGGTGCCTTAAACCACTCGGCCATCCATCTAATATTAATATACACACATCATGAAGGGCTCGAACCTTCGACCGATAGCTTAGAAGGCTACTGCTCTTCCAACTGAGCTAAAGATGTTTCTCCTTAAAGTATTCAGGAGAAAAGGGATTCGAACCCTTAACCTACGGTTTTGAAGACCGGCGCTCTACCGTTGAGCTATACTCCTTGAAAAAATAATTATTTATTAAAGATTAAAATCACGTACTGAGTTTGTTGCTCTTGATGGATTACGCAAAGCTTGTAAATTTGCGTCTTGATTTTTAATTGTAGTAATAACTTTACTATCCATGGTTAAAAGAATTGACCCTACCATTGAAACAAATAATAGAAGCGAAGCTAATAAAATACCAACTTTTTCATATCTAAATAAAGTCATACCTAATGCAGATAATAAATCAGTTTTAACTAAAATTTTTGCATAGTCTACGTGTAAATTTGATTCTGTAAAAATAAGGGTGTCCTTATTTAAATAAAGATCATAAAAACTTGAAAGGCCATGAAAAACGTCAGCCTGTTCTAATAAAAGCAATTCCACCAATAATGAAGGCAAGATTAAATTTCTATAATTAAAAAGATCTCTAAATCTCTCAGAGATATTTACCATTTTTAACTCTAACATCATAACAATAAAAAGGAAAAGCACTACAATAGCCCCCACATAAACTATTAAAAATAATAACGCGAAATAGTCTAATGCAAACATTGTTAAAAGTAAGCTTCCCATTATAAACGCAAATATTAACATAAGAATAGCATGAATGGGGTTTTGTACTGCAATTGCTAAAGTACAAGAACCTAAAATCATAGCCGCATAATAAGATAAAAGTGATGAAATGTTTCACATTCTAACGAGAGAGGGATTTGAACCCTCGACCAACGGATTATGATTCCGCTGTTCTAACCCCTGAACTATCCCGTAAATTTTAATAACAATTTGTTGTGCGGAAAGGATGGGATTTGAACCCATGATACTTTTTGAGTATGCCAGCTTAGCAAACCGGTGCCATCGACCACTCGGCCACCTATCCACTAAAAATAATTAAATAATACTAAAATGCAAGAAAAAAAAGTGTTAACACTAATACGCAAGCTAAATGAATATCGATAAAAACTGGTATAATAGCTCAGCCACTAAACACAAAAAGGAAAGCTACCAAACTCCCTAATAATAAAAATAGATAATAAAAGACAAACCCTAAAGAAGTTTGATTTATTCTATTAGTATAACTATAAATTTCAGTACTTATCCCTTGCGGCCCTAAAAATTCTAATAAACCACGATCCATATTTTGATAAGTTTGACGATATGATAAATTTAATAATGACTCAGAAACTCAATCATTATAAACTTTGTCAAAAAATCATTTACGATTTAAAAACGTATATAATAATTTACCGTAAGAAGATTGTTTTAATCAATATAATGTTTCAAAAGAATATAAATAGTGATATATAGCTAAAAATACCCCAGAAAAACTAAAAATTAAAGGTATAGTTTTAATTGAAGTATCTAATCATTCACCTTCTAATGTATATGTATGCGAAGGTAAAGTAAATAAAGCGTTACCTCAAAAATCAGTACCTGCCCCAATCATCATGTCACGGCTAGTATACCCAACAAAAATACTTGCAATAGATAAAAGAACTAACGGGAAAGCCATAGCAAAAGGTGATTCGTGCGCGTGTTCGTAAAAAAATCTATTACCATTAGCCGGTCTAAGAAACGTCATGGCCAAAAGACGTAATGAATAATATGCCGTAAAAAAGGCTGCTAACGCACCTAATGTATGTACAAAACGACCTTCTACAGTAAAACTTGCGTAAGCCACTTCTAGAATAACATCTTTAGAATAAAATCCAGTTAAAAATGGAAACCCCATCAACGCTAAAGATCCAATCACCATAGCCGCATATGTTAAAGGTAAAATTTTTACTAAACCCCCCATTTTTCGCATATCTTGCTCGTCCCCCATCGCATGAATCACTGAACCTGCGCCTAAAAAAAGTAAAGCTTTAAAAAAGGCATGGTTTGATAAATGAAAAACACTTACGGTATAACTTGAAAGTCCAGCAGCGAAAACCATATAACCTAATTGACTACAAGTAGAGTAAGCAATCACACGTTTTAAATCGTTTTGTAATAATCCAGTAGTAGCCGCTAAAAATGCAGTCATACCACCTACAATTGTAATGATAAATGACACATTTTCAGCATATTGTAATAATGGCGATGAACGACAAATAAGGAATACCCCTGCAGTTACCATGGTTGCCGCATGAATTAACGCTGATACTGGAGTAGGCCCTTCCATTGCATCCGGTAATCAAGTATGTAACCCTACTTGAGCTGATTTACCTACAGCCCCTATAAAAAGAAAAAAGCCAATAAAATCTAATAAATTAAACGAGGTTGAAAAAAATAGTATTTTACTTTCAGCAAACTCCGGTGCCAAAGCAAAGATAACCCCATAATCTAAAGTTTTGAAATAAAAATATAATGTAAAAATAGCAATAGCTAATCCAAAATCACCTATTCTATTTAAAATCATAGCTTTTAAAGCGGCTTTATTAGCTTGAATACGTCCAAATCAAAAATTAATCAATAAATAAGAACATAAACCAACCCCTTCTCACCCTACAAACATTTGCATATAATTATCTCCTGTTACAAGAATTAACATAAAAAAAGTAAAGAACGAAAGGTAAGACATAAAACGAGGTAAATGTGGATCTTGTCCCATATATTCTGTTGAATAAAGATGAACGAGAGTTGAAATAGATGTTACAACAATTAACATAACTGCAGTTAAAGAGTCAAAAAGAAACCCTCAGTGCATGTCATATACTTCAGTTGTAAATCAAGGAGTCAAAGAAATTAAACACGGAGTTTTTAGCATAGTAACCTCATAAAAAATAAAAACTGAAATTAAAAAGGTTGTAGCTATGCACGAAGTGGTAATTAAACCAGCCCCTTTTCCTCCAAGTCAACGCCCAAAAAGGCCTGCAGAAATTGTGCTAAAAAGCGGTAATGCAAGAACTAAAAGATACATTTATTTTTAAATTTATTAGTTTAAGATAAAATATTTGAAAAAGTTGCCTCTTGCGAGAATTGAACTCGCCTTTTCACCGTGAAAGGGTGCTGTCCTAACCGATAGACGAAAAAGACTTTGATAAATTATTTTAGTAAACGTACTGGGATTTGAACCCAGGACCCACGGATTAAAAGTCCGCTGCTCTACCACTGAGCTATACATTTAATTGGCTTATTTTTTTCGTTAAATTATAAAAAGAATTAGATTTTTTCTCGATAAGAATCCCCAAAGAACCCTAATCAAAGTACAAAAAAGAAAAAAAGTAATCCGTATAAACTAATATTACTTCCTACAGAAGCAATTTGATTTCACCCTAAATATGCATCAGGAAAATCAGGAATACGACGAGGCATTCCTGCTAATCCTAAAAAGTGCATTGGAAAGAAAGTTAAATTTACCCCAAAAAAAGTAATTCAAAAATGTATTCTTCCTGCGAGTTCTGGTAACACCACACCGAAGATTTTTTCTCATCAAAAATAAATTCCAGAAAAAATTCCAAACACTGCCCCCATAGAAAGTACATAATGAAAGTGCGCTACTACGTAATAAGTATCATGGAATGCAATATCAAGCCCGGCGTTAGCTAATACAACCCCAGTTAATCCCCCTAAAGTAAATAAAAAGAGGAACCCTAAAGCAAAAAGCATAGCTGGATGAGAAATATTGATATAACCCCCTCACATTGTAGCGATTCAACTAAAAATTTTAATCCCAGTTGGAACAGCAATAATCATAGTAGCTGCAGTAAAGTACGCTCTAGTATCTACGTCTAAACCTACAGTATACATGTGATGCGCTCAAACAATAAACCCTAATACACCAATTGAAACCATTGCATAAACCATACCTAAATATCCAAAAACTTCTTTTTTAGAATAATGAGATACAACTTGACTAATTATTCCGAACGCAGGGAGAATTAAAATATAAACTTCTGGGTGTCCGAAAAATCAGAAAAGATGTTGATAAAGAACTGGATCCCCTCCACCTGCTGGATCGTAGAAGCTAGTATTAAAATTACGATCAGTTAAAAGCATAGTAATAGCTCCTGCAAAAACAGGTAATGATAATAATAATAAGAATACAGTAACTAAAATCGCTCATACAAATAAAGGTAATTTATGCATAAAAAGTCCAGGTGCACGCATATTAAAAATAGTTACAATAAAATTGATTGCCCCTAAAATAGAACTTGTACCTGAAAGGTGGAAACTAAAAATAGCAAGGTCTACTGATGGCCCTGAATGTGCTTGAATTGATGATAATGGTGGGTAAACTGTTCAACCTGTTCCGGCTCCAGTTTCAACTAAAGCTGATAAAATAAGACATATAAGTGATGGTGGTAATAATCAAAAACTAATGTTATTCATACGTGGAAAAGCCATATCTGGTGCCCCAATCATTAATGGAACCATTCAATTACCAAACCCCCCAATAAGGATAGGCATTACCATAAAAAAAATCATAAGTACTGCGTGAGCAGTAACAATAACGTTATATAATTGATTATTTCCTGCTAAAATTTGAGGTCCGACCCCACCTAATTCCATACGAATTAGGATAGACATTGCGGTACCTATAACTCCAGAAAACGCTCCGAAAATAAAATAAAGAGTTCCAATATCTTTGTGATTAGTTGAAAAAAATCAACGTCTGATTGACGCTGATCAACCTTGTTTTGAATATGTTAATTCGCTCATAAAAAGATTATATAAAATTATAATAAATACTACATAGTCATTAAATTTGGGCAATTTAATGCTCAAAATTTAAGATAAAAATTGT
>Ga0007819_1000559_pt1 | contig 12569 bp, 19 predicted proteins | sample CryBogCBE07Jul09_FD_71203 | JGI IMG/M metagenome (GOLD analysis project Ga0007819, IMG submission 71203) | Freshwater microbial communities from Crystal Bog, Wisconsin, USA - CBE07Jul09 | ecosystem: Environmental > Aquatic > Freshwater > Lake | place: Crystal Bog, Wisconsin, USA | collected... | reverse complement strand
TCACTTACAAATCTCACGGATTTCTTCTACTGTGCGATTGCTTTTGGCATATTCCATTTTACAACTGTTCTTCTGCCAACTATCAACGGCTACACCGCCCATCATAGCCACAACTGCGATGGCGACCATAATAAAATACCATTTATATTCTGCTTCAAACATTTATATTCTCCTCACTGCATTTTGGACACAACAGTGTGCGTGTCATTTCTTTTATATCTGGATTGTCAAATCTTGAGTATGCATCCCATACTGGTTCTATCTTGTAATAAGAATAGTTCCAACCACGCAATTGTTCTTTACGCTTGGCACTGCGATTGTCAACATTATCAGCAAGGTTATCCCGCTCGCTTTCTTCGTGTGCGTGTTCTTCTACGTGACCACACGCATCACAGGTAAGTGTAATATGATATGTTTTAACTGTGAAGGTATCTAAACCCATTAGTAAGTCTCTACTTCTTTCAACAACCGCTGACAGCGTTTGCGCCAATCATCACGTTGCTGTTGTGCTTTTTCATAACTCAATTCATACGAGTCATTGGCGATAAACCGCACAAGATCACGATACTTTTCTAACTTGGCAATCTTTTCACGGATTGCTGCAATTTCTTCATCCATCATTCAACTCCAAAATGTTTAGCGATTAATTCTGATGGGGCGAAGAAGTTACCATATTCATCAGTGAGTACTAAATTACCAACTTCCATACATTCACGCACAATTAGTTCAGCAAACTTCTCAACATCTTCTTGTTCGGCATTGCCACTAATGAAGTAGCGTCTAGGTGTTTCATGATCTACATAGTTCAACAGACCAGCATCTAGCGCAAGTTCTATAAATCTCTCATTCATCGTTTCTCTTCCCAACACTCATTCGCATCGTCCCAATGACGATTATCATATAACTTAACACTAACATAGAACCATAGAATTGTCAAGTCAAATTCTGGACCAGCGTGATCATGACCATACCACCAAGTGTCAAGATTGATGCTAAAAAACTCATCTAAACCGCTCCAAAATGAAACTTGTAATTCCAAGTTTTTATGTTTGGTAATGCGATAACTCCGTAAAATAACATCACGAGTAACTACCCAAGACTTGGCAAATGGATTGCCTATACGTAAATGAAATCCTATCATTCTACCCACCTCATTGTAAAAAGCACAGCATGTTCCTTTTTGTAAAACCTAATCTTTGTTTGTATGTAAGTAGGATAAGTTTTACTGATTGTATCCCACATTTCCCAACCAACGGCTTTCATTGGGCGACCCCAAGTTTTAACTGGTCCAACATTTTCATCAAGCCAAATTACAATCTGCGACCACTCTTCGCCACCACGCCCATACAAATCTCGTATTGTAATTGTTTTACTCATCATGCCCATCGTAATAAAAATAATGCTAACTGTTCTTCGGTATCAAATCCAAATGCTGGCGTTAGACTTTTATTGGCATACTCATCATACTGCACCCCGCAGTTATTTTCCTTGCACCATGCTGCAACTTCATTAATCATATTAAACCGCATACCTGTCATGGTATCAACCTGTGGGCGATAAATGTCAGTCATTGTGGCACGAACATTGTATGGCTTAGGTAACTTTACATCTTGAAAGTAAGCGGTATCCTTAGTAATCATTTTGAATGTAAGTTTTAATGATGACATATCAACTCCATCGCATTACAAAGTGTGTTAAATCTTCTGCTCGCTTAAACTTAAAAACAAACACGGTTGGCTCTAAACTTATTAGTGTAATATTATTTGCTACAATATCGTTGGCTTCCGACCATGATGTTTTTTCAGGATTGTCAATGTTTTCTGAAACCCATTGTCGTATTTCAAGATATAATTCTTTAATAGTAGATACATGAGCACCTTCAACAATTGTAACATTAGCCTGATGTTTATACCTGTAATTAATATATTTGGCAAGCACCCACGATTTGCAGTCTTTTAATTTGCTACGCCAGTTATTCCTATGAATATCAAATCCTACTGCAATCATGGCACATACACCGTAGCATACAACCATGATTGCATCAGTTGCAACAACCCAATAAGGTATTTCAATAACCAACATTAGGCATCGCCCTCAAAGTGATAAGTCCAACGGAATGAACCCCATAGTGAACGGGCTTCATCTACTTTGGTCTGGCTACCAAGATGCTTGCGGATCAAGTCCAACACCATCTTGCGAGTATCCTTACCATCAAACTTACCAAACACAATGTTACCAACGAAAGCATCTTGTGCCTTGATAGTAGGAAGCCATTCTAAGGCAAACCGCTTACGATCCATGTCATGTGCTAGCACCGTGTCGTAGTATTGGTCATATGACTTGATGACTTGGGCAACACCCATCCAAAAGTCAGTTTCAAATTCTTCAACACGCTTGCGGTCATCATCTAACATGAACGCCTTAGCATCATCCATCTTTTCTTCAACAAGAAGTTCAATGATGTTCTTCTCGTGAAGCAGATGATCTTTAGTCTTGTGAATACGCAGATACCATTCACCCTTGCACTTGACCATGTGACCATCGTCAAAGCGAACGATGTAACCTTCAATGCCTTCGGCATCACGAGTTTCATCCATAAGGTGTGCCATAGATTCTGCAGAACCTTGATAAGTCTGCACTACTTCTATGTCAAACATATCACCGTATTCTTGCAACCATTGTAGGCTTGCATACACACCGCTATCCTTGCGACGAGCAGCAATCAACACAAGACGATCTTCTGGATAATCAACCACAATACGCTGCTTGCGTGAGCACCATTCAAATATAAGAGTATAACCACATGATTGATCTGCCCAACGAATGAACTGTTCATACTGTGGGCGTGTTGCTATAAACTCTTCTGCTTGCATAGAGACTTCTGTAATCCCCATTTTGGTGCCAAGTCGCAATCCACCATCGGTGAATACGCCAGTTATCATAGAGCCGTCTAACTTCTCCAAGATAACATGTGGCTGCGTGAAGTCAATCACACCAAACTGCGTTTCATCACGCTCACCGATGTTGAAGAACTTGTGCAAACGACGAGCCATGATAGAGCCGTCCTTGTGGAACAGCATACCACGACATTCACGGCGGACTGCATCTATCTCCGTTTCAACAGGCGGAAAGGTATCGGTCATAGATACAATGTAGTTGACTATATAGCCCCAATCACGCTCTGCAATGATAAATTCATCACGACCTTCAATAGCAGGACGAACCTGATCAAGGTGAGTGATACGGGGAAATTCGTAGTGCATGGTCCTACTCCTGTTTATAACTTAATATAACACAGATATAGGGGTTGTCAAGCAATTTCTTTATAGGCTTTTCCGACCTGATTTGTGGTAATTCCAGCGTGTTTATACCCATTTACGATGGTTGTAACATAGGAATCACTAGGGCGGCGGTCTCTGCCTGCCCATTCACGGGTAGATGGGGTCATATAATATACCCATGCCTCATACTTTTGACCGTCCACGAATATTGGGACAATCTTCCTACCATACATGTTTGGATAACTTTCAATATGGTCAAGATAACGCAGCATTTGCTCATCTGGAAGTTCCCAAAGGACACCATCAACGCTATCGCCACCACTTTGAACAACATCGGCAAACTTATAAAATTCAAACTTGAAATTTTTAAGTTGTCCACGACCAATAAAGTGCGCATCTTGCATAATGCCAGGATCGGTTAACATACCGTATGCAAAGTAATAGATTGGCTGACCGCCAGCTTCTAGGATTATCTCATTCATTTTCATGCTCTGATATTTAGGGGTTTGGCGATCTCGGCAGGATTCGAACCTGCAACCTAAAGAGTAGAAATCTTTTGCACTGTCCAGTTGTGCTACGAGACCACATTACAATTCAAATATATCACGCAGTGCTGCTTCTGTCAACTCACTTGTGAGAAAAGTATGGTCGCACTTATATGATGGACTATCGCTTAAGCGACGTGGTGCCTTGTTATGCACAATACGAACGCTCACATCATGCTGAACACGATCAACCGCATGTTGGTGGCTCTGATGCAGCACCATAGCAAGTGGTCTGGCAAATCTATAAATCTTAGAAAGACTTTCAGCACGGCTAACAACATAGGCGCTATATCCTACCGCATGTTGCTTATTATTGTATGGACTCTCAGCAATTATTTCGGCTTCACTTATGACTTTAACTTGCGGCAACTTAGCCAACAATTCTACACAGTCATAATCTTCAACTAGAAATAATACTTTCATGCCGTTTCCAAAAAAAAAAATAATGGCGGAGCGTAGAGGAATCGAACCTCTTCAACCCGTTAAGGTTGTACGGTTTAGCAAACCGCTGCATTACCAGCCTGCCCACGCTCCATTATATTAAATATAGCATCTTTTCCCCATACTGTCAATTTATTTTTAAATTGTTTCCACTTGCAACGGTCAAGTTCTGTCTCATAACCCTTGACTTCAAGATAACCACCTAATTCTTCAACATAAAAATCAGGAGTATAATGACTCAATGTTCCTTTTAAATTGATATAAGGAAATCTTTCAGTATTTCTACGCCAATTCCATCCTTGTTTATCCATATATTTTGCGGAAATTAGTTCCCACGAGCCATCCAATAAAACTTCACCAGCAATAGGAGATACATATTTAATTTTTTTGCATCTTCCTGCTTTTGGCATCCATCCGTCTTCGTATCTTTTAATAATTATTTCACGGTGTCTATCTCTAAATTTTTGTTGTTTTTCTTCTGTTAAATTATTCCAAAATAATTTACCTAGATTTGCACTTCGCAACTTTTCTTTTTGAATTATTGCGCCTTGTTCACCAAATATTTCATTATATTTTTTTCCTTTAAGACTTGTGCCTTTTGAAGAACCTTTTGGGTGTCCATTTTTCCAATAATTATTGCCTAATTCTTTTCTTAATTTTTTTATTTTAGAACGATTTAGTTCCTTCATTCCATTACAGGAACTAGTAGATTCACTACAACAATTTTTTCCATTTTTTAATTTATATTTTGCTTCTGTCCCACAACCATAATCACATAAGTTTGTCATATAACTATTTATACAAAATAATTAAAAAGGTGCTTTTAACCTCTGAGATGGTAGGCAATGACAGAATCGAACTGCCGTAGCCGCTGTGTAAAAGCGGAGTTTTACCATTAAACTAATCGCCCACTTCTTATATTACTAATATACTTATATTATTCAATTTTGTCAAGCATTATTTTGTAAAACATGCATTTATTTTTGGTAGAATTAAATTAAACCAATCTACATGCGCCGCTTCACTTGGGTGACTGCCGCATAGCGGATAATTATTTTTCTGTGACCAATTATTAAAGGCGTGTTCTTTATACCAGTTATTCCAATTGACAGTTTCCCATAAACCACTGTCATTTACTACTTCTGGTAAGGGATTTAATATTTCATCGCTTGCCAAACAAAAGAAATACGGTATATTCTTAGACTGCAAATAAAACTGTAACAAATTTATTTCTTTAAGCAAATTAAATTGATGATAATGATAATCACCTGTTACTTTATAAAAATAATTTGCAGCATCAGTGATACCAAGTTCAGTCATCTTGTCATGCTGTTGTTTAAAAAATTCATGTCTTTCTGGATGCAAATCATCTTTAAAAAATGACATTTTCTCTTTAAATGTTAAACCATGCCATGCATTAAGATTAATCCAATAATTGTCAATATCAAATCTGGCTGCTACCACTGGATCATTGTTGATATCAATAAATGGTTTTTCTTTTCGTAATCTTATTTCACTACGATGTGTGTATGTCCACATAACTGCCACATATATCTCGTCATGAATTTTAGATTGTTTTGCAACTTCTGCGATTACACGACGAGATATACTGTTATTTCCGCTGCCTGGTTTGGCAACACAATTATAGTCCATATTATAGTGTTGCGATATTTTTGCAGACCATGTTAATTGACTTGGTATGTTTTTCTCATAGTCAAGATACTGGTCAGGCAGTTCACTGCCCCATGTAAAACTATCGCCACCACTAATCAATATGGGCATTAAGCACCCAATACTGACTTGGCTTTGTTATAAAGTTCAGTACGTTCTTCTAGCCCAATATTTCCACCATTGATGATCTTAGTTGTTTTTACAACATCATCTGCATCAGCAGTTTCATTGCAGCCATTTTCTTGAAAGAACCATGCAGCCGAACGAGCAGCGCCTTCTGGAGTTGCGAGATAATCGCTATCACTCGTTAGGTCTTTGTTAAGTGCCTTGCCACAGTTATCATAGTTTGACTTACCAGTTAATTGGATGAGTCCACGACCACGATAACGATAGCCATCACCGCTTGCTTCATCGCCATTGCCCATGCGTGATGCATAAACACGGTTAGCAATCTTTTCTGGTTGCTTTGCAAAGTCATCTGGATTTACATCACGGAAATACTTTGGAAATACCTTTGTTAAAGTTTCTGCCTTGTAGTTAAGGTTTTCACTTACGGCACTAAACATGCCACTTTCATGTCCACACTGTGCAAGAAACATTGCTTCACGAGCAAGAGTGTTGATTTCAAACTCATTCATTGCTTCGTTAAGTGGATCACAGAACTTGTCTAGGTTTTCTTCTTTTGCGCCGTGAAAGATTTCTTTTAATTGGTCAATAGTTGCCATTTTAATTTCCTTTAGGGGTTATACACTATTTACCATTCCCAATATGTCACCTAAATAACTACATGTGTATCATAGTGGCCAAGTATTTTGAAGGAACTGGTTGGGTCGGAGTAAAGAACCGAGATAGAAACTATGTTCCTGATTTAAGTTTTATTAAAGTTAAAAATAATAATACCGAAACTTTATACTTTCATGATGATATTACAAAATATGTAGAAGGTATGAATGATAGTGGTATTTGTATTTTATCAGCATCGTTGATGGTGCTTGATGATGAAAAAGAAATCACTGTTCGCACTAAAACACCATCGAAAGATGGTGTAAAGATTAAGAAAGCACTTAAACTTACTGATATTAAAGCAGTTTGCATGAGTTTAATTAAACAAAAATTACCAGGCTGCACACTTATATTCAATCAAGAAGATTGCTATCTACTTGAAGGTGCTTGGGCACCTGGTGGTTATGAAGATAAAGATTACAAATATAAGATTGAAAAGATTGAACACAATGAAACCGTTGCAAGAACTAATCATGGTGTATGGTTAAAGTGGGCTGGCTATCAATATGGTGCGGACGATAACGAAAGCATGAGTGCTATTAGTAGTCGCAGTCGTTTGTTAATTGCGCAGCATGTTGTTGATAGCGCAGAAACACCTGCACAACTTATTGATTGGTTGACCAAAAAGTATGTTGATAATTGGCAGTTAAATGCCATGCGTTTAGCAGATGAAAAAAAGATGATGCGCACAACTGCACAACTTATGTTAGTGCCAAAAGATTTAACAATGTTTGTGCGTCCTATTCAAAGCAATATTAAGTTTAACTTTTGGAAACTTAATGGCGCTAAGGATAATAAGATGTGGGTTGAATTGCTTACCAATCGTGTGCTACGCACTGGCGAAGATGATCCTGCTATTCCAACTAATCTTTCACATATTGAAGATTAAACTGGATGATGGGCTAAACCCCAATCATTGTTTACCCAACGCAAACTAAACAGCATGGCATCTTCACTACAGTAAAATCGCCACTGACTAGTCCAACCAAAATCGTCATTAACATATGGCCATTTTTCTACTTGAAATTTAATGTCATTTGACTCACACCATTTATGCATCTGATCAATCCACCACTCTTTTCCATAATAGTGGGCGGCAGGTAGCGTGATATCAATTTTATAAATTTCGTCTATCATGATTACTTTTTAAGTTTGGTGCGCTCTACCAGAATCGAACTGGTACGCCGAAGCGAGAGATTTTACGGCGGAGATTCTGGATTTGAACCATAATGGGCGTTTACCCTTTCTCCGAAGTCTCTTGTGTCTACCTATTCCACCAAGAGCGCATTAGCCTTATTTTACACTTATACTATGTATGCTGTCAAGACGAAACGAACGCCATTCTTTAATATCGGTCACAAAAACTGCCAACGATTTATCACTGACCTTGCGCTTTGGCATTTCAGTATCTTCGCTTTCTACGATAGGAGGCAACATCTCAGGATTAAGAGTGCAAGGCATCGTGCGTAGATCACCATTGACTTTAGTAAAGGTTACTTCACAAATACCTTCATGCAACATACTACGCAGCATATCAATGCTTGGTTGAACATCCGCATTAAATTCAATATATGTTGGCATCTATACTCTTTCAAAAAATGGTGGGCAGTGAGGGACTCAAACCCCCGATCAAATTCTTATGAGGAACCGGCTTTAGTCGCTAAGCTAACCGCCCATTGTTATAATTTATACTGTTTTGTTTAACCTGTCAATAAAAAGTTTCTTCAACGCTTTCTCAAAACCTTCCGAATTTCCTTCAACACGAGCCAAGAACAATTCGTAAACAAGTGGGTCATGACTTGGTGGTGTAAAAACAAGATTGCGTGATTTCATCTCTTCAATGAGTTCATCATCATCAAAATCACTGATATCATATTCTACTTCTACTTCTGTGTAATGTGTTCGTGCCATTTTTATTCTTCCATTTCAAAAAGGTTATTGCCAAATTCTTCTGGTTCACCAAAAAGATAATTGTATTCTAGACTATCAGCGCATACAATATTTTGCTCAACAACATATCGCAAATCTTCACGCCCACACAATAAACGATCTTGACATAATTTAACATTGTCTGCCATAATGTCAACACCATAAATCGTAGATAGTGCAGTTTCAAATGAAATGCCGCTTTCAAGTTTGCAAATTAATACTTCACTTAAGAACTGCCCATCACCACATGCAGGATCACAGAATATTTTAGTCGGATCACTGAATAATTCTTGTGGTAACTTGTCTAATACTTCTTGCACAAGTTCAGTAGGTGTAAACACTTCACCTGTTGCTTTCACTCGCAACTTGTCACGTTCTACGCCACTCATATATTCACGATTACGAAGATGATTAATTATCTTTTGCATTGAACCCATCTACGAATTTCTTTTCATCATCAGTAAGTCCAAAGTAATTGTATACTTCATCATCGTTGTATACATGGTTCAGCGGTGGCAGCGCAAAGTTTCTGATTACTTCTTTATTATTAAACCCACTCCACTTATTACATGCCATGATAAAGTGAAATAGTTTACTGTTAATAACGCTATGTGCACTATCAACTGTTTCACCATCTTTTACAATATATGCCAGACACATATCAGTAAATCCCATAGTTCCGTAATCTGGCTTTGGTTGATACTTGCCACTAAGACTAATCATGACTTTATGATCATTTAGATTAGGATGCGGAACATTAGTATACCAATAACGTTCGCCCTTGGCTGGCGTATGATATACAGGATAGGTAAACATGTTATCTTGTGTTTCACTATACTTGATAATATTTTTACTCTGCAATTGTCCAGCAATAACTTTGCCTGTTATCTTTGCTGAGTATTTTAAATTAATGCTATATGCAAGCGCATTATTAATGGTAGGCAAACTATCATACTGACGAAGATCAACAGTAATCTGTGTACCATCATTAAGTTCAACGAGCGTAGAGCCACCATATGGCGCATGCTGCACAATATAATAACTAAATGTGCTTCCAACACCTGCAAAGTGTTTTCCAAGACTGTTGCTAAGATTGATATATGTTGTATTGTTCTTCGCAAGAACATCCTTGAGAAGATATCGTCCGCCGCTTAAATTCTTGGTTGGTCCTGCCCAACTTGCAGGCGTAATCATTGCAAGATATCCGCCATCGACAAGTAATTCGTTAACACTCTTGTCAACGAATTTACTCCAAAGATTGGTGCTTAGGCTTTTACGATTGCCATTGCTATCGCTTTCGCCAAATGGTGGATTGCCGACAATTACGTCAAACTTCATAGTAACATCCTGCTTCAAGAAATCATTATACGACATCTTATTGAAATTTCCAATAAGTTTATTCATGTTCACGGCAAGATTAACTAATGCCTTGTTATATTCAACCCCATAAACACGGCCCTGAATGTTCTCATCATTATGACCTGCTTCACGCAACCGACGAATAATTTCAATTAAAAATTGTCCACCACCCATTACTGGATCAAGAAAAGTTGTAGTTGTGCTAGTCCACACATGTGGTGGCAAGCCGTCAAGCATTTGACTGACAAGAGCAGTGATTGGTTTAATACGAGCAAGCATTATGCACCTATTAGTTTAATGACTTTGGCAGATTTCTGTAAACTTGCCAAATCATAATTCAAGATACCACGGTCGAAAAACTCAAGAATCTTCTGTGGCGTTGCACTAAATTCCTGCGTGACATACGCATGATATTCACTATCGTCAATACAAGCCTTTAGACTATCACGTATTGTAACCTGATTTGTCATAAATGTCAAGTAGGGAAGATGCTCAACGATGGTAGTAAGAACCTTACGAGCCTTATCAACCGCATCTAGATTAGCATCACGTTCGTTATTATTATTTTGCTGCTTACTGGATGAAGATTCACCGTAAGTTTTACCACGTTCAGCAATTTGAGTTTCTTCGAGATTATCATAAGCAATATTGCCGTTAGCAAGAGCAATGATTTCTGTCAGGCTCATCTTAGTCAGATCAGCTTGTTTGCCAACCATACGACTTAACGTGTCACGGTTAAGTAGCTGCTGCAAATAATCATCTGGATTTATCTTAACCGCACCATCAGGCGTTGCTGAAAAGATATCAATCGTAGCAATAACCTTACGTTGTGCATCAACTATTTCAATACCATCACGCTTGGCAATATTCTGTGCAGCGGCAACCAACATTGTATCAAATTTATCATCACGATTTGGATCAAATGACAAACTAAAAATACGTCCAATCTTGCCAGCATCTAGAGGAGTAAGAGCACGACTGATCTTTTGTGTAGTAGCGCCAGCATCACCTTCATCATAGCATAAAAATAGATTAGTAATTTCACCAATGCTGTAACTACGCTGAGCCATACCACGGCTAAGAATAAGAACAGGTGTGTTTGACTCCTTTGCTTTGGCAACTACTTCCTTTGTAATTTCTTCGGCATTCTCATTCTTAATCTTGATACCATTATAGGTGCCAGCGCCACTAATCTCTAAAATTATCCAACCTTTTAACGCTGATTGCGTGTATGCAACAACATCCTTAAGGTCTTTATTTCGCATACCGCCTGGCAGAAACATCATTGATGCTTGAAAGCTGTCACTGACATTTGTTTGATATGAAATGTTAAGTTCATCAAGATTATTCTTACCAAGAAACATAGCCTCAAGCATACGAACCCAGAAACCTTTTGCACGAGAAGGTTTCTTAGAAAATTTAGTCCAACTTGGCAAATTATCCTTATCAATCATAACCGTTGGATCAAGGCGACATGCTTGAGCAAGAGCATTATTGATATCAAGCTGATAGAACTGTGTATCAACCACCTTATCAACACGACTATAATCAATATCAAAGTTCTTTAACGTATTGCTATGATAGACGCTGCCACCGTTTAATACTTCTTTTTTAATAATAAGAAGTTCTGGATATACAACAGAAAGATAGTGGTCAATTTTCCAATTGCCGCATGCACGATCACCATTAGTACCAGTCATTAGCACAACATGATCATTAGATTTTACTGCAGCAATAAATGGCTCTGTTTGATTTTTAGTATGTGCGCCAAAGTCTGCTTCATCAATAAAAAGCAACCGTGGTTGTTCAAGATTAAACAAATAATCAATACGATCTTGCCGCAACGAACCGCCGACCATGCTAAGCAATACAATAACTTGCTGATCGTTGTCAAGAGCAGTTTGAACATCTGCTTGATATGTTGCACTGGATGCTTCGACCACTACCATATTACGAAATTGTTCATACTTTGCTAATTCATTTTTAAAACTAGCAAATGATGTAAGAACATAACTGGCAATAATAGTTAATCGTGAATTAAGTTCGTGAGCAAGAGCCGCTGCCCAAATTGTTTTACCAAAGCGAGCACACAATTCTGCTAATGTAATCTGTTTGTTTTCGCCAATTGTAGCAATAACATTTTCAGCCGCTGCATATTGCCAAGGACTAAGACCAACTTTAGAACGTTCTATGCCCCATGAATTAATATATTGGTTAATGCGAAGCATTGCGGTTTCAAAGTGAACTGCATGATGCTCATCTTGTGGATCAACACGATATCCGATAGCAGGACGAATATAATCATCCATCTTTGCCTTTGCATAATTACGGTTAACTGCAGTTGCAATTTCAGTTACATCCCAGAAGCCATCAATAACAACCTTGCCGTTATCATAGTCACGCTTGTTAACACCAAGACTTTGGCGAACACGATTAATAACCGCAGTTTCAATGTCTTCGCCTGTTAATACAAATGTTTGTCCAAATTTAACCTCATTTGGATTATTGATAAAATGATGCAAATATACAACCATGCTACCTTCGGTATTCATATTACTTT
>Ga0007819_1000548_pt1 | contig 12695 bp, 12 predicted proteins | sample CryBogCBE07Jul09_FD_71203 | JGI IMG/M metagenome (GOLD analysis project Ga0007819, IMG submission 71203) | Freshwater microbial communities from Crystal Bog, Wisconsin, USA - CBE07Jul09 | ecosystem: Environmental > Aquatic > Freshwater > Lake | place: Crystal Bog, Wisconsin, USA | collected... | reverse complement strand
GCCGTGTTTGGACTGTCAAGGAAAGGGGGAACGCATCTTGGAAACCTGCAAGCCGTGTGGTGGAACTGGGTTTATGAATGAACAACGAGTAATTCCTATTAAGATTCTGCCAGGTACTCGTTCAAATGAAACATTTATGTTCTCTGAAGTGTGTTCTGATCATCCTGCATTTGAGCATCCAGGTGATGCTCACATTGTTATTGGGGATGATGCAAATGACCCTGCGTTTAAGGTGTTTAAGCGCACGGGTACAAATCAACAGGATCTTGAAATGCGTGTAACACTGTCGTTGGCGGAAAGTCTGGTAGGGTGCTTGATCCAAATTGATAAACATCCTGGATATGACGAGGGGCTCTTTGTGAAGATTCCTGCAGGCTCTTTTCAGAATGATGTGTACTGCCTGAGTGGGTTTGGTATGCCGATTCTTGGTAATATTGGTAAATATGGCGATTTGTATGTTGCGATTGATGTCGCTGTTAAACCAATGGAGCGCAAACTGTTTAGTGATAAGGGTAAAGATCTTCTTGTACCGCTGTTTGAGGATAGTGTTCGGAAGGTAGAATGCCCCGCAGACTCTGTGCAGAGTGATTTGTTTTTGAGAAGCCCTCTTTGAAGTTCCTTAAAGTTCCTTGAAGTTCCTTGAAGTTCCTTAAAGTCCTTATTCTATTTATAACTATTTGCAGTATAATTATAAATAGAATTGTTTATATTATCCAGTGCAATTACTGGGAAGCACGGGCATCCGCCAAATCGTACTCAACGGCTGTCTTCCACTCAGGATGCAGTCCAGCCTGGGCATATTGCATGGGTGATTTAAGGAGCATGGCATCGGACGGAAACGGGGCATAGGCCAACGATCCGCCGCGGCTGCGGCGCTGCTTCTTCTTTTGGCTACGCTGCTTCTTTTGGCTACGCTGCTTCTTTTGGCTACGCTTCTTCTGCTTTCTACGACCACCCGCCTGGTCTTTCAAGCCACGTACATCGTTAATCGCGGCATCAATTCCTCCAAGATGAGCCGAGGCGCGAAGGGGCTCAGGAAGCGATGATCCTGTAATGGCGGCAATAGGGGCACCCATCAAATGGCTACCACCATGCTGTCCAGCGTGGTACTTAAAATAATCACCGCCCTGTCCAAGGGACATCTTGGACGCCCAATCACCTGCAAGGGCGTAGCTAACAGGAGCTACACCGCCTTGGTGACGACGGTTGCGATGGCTACGATTTGCTTTACGCGACTTACGAGCGCCTTTGCGGTGTAATTTACGGTTTTTCATATGATGCGTCTTTCTCCGGGATCCGCCGCGAATTAATCCACAGGTCATTTCTATATAGACCTTTGATAAAAGATAGGGTCCGGTTATAAGAAAATAATTGAATACAATAGAATGGATAAAAAGCAGTGGACTGATAAGATTCCCAACAATGTCCTCTGCGGATACTTTTATGTTTTTTTCGTGATCTTTTCCGTCTGGGCTGCACTGTCTGTTATCGGTGGAATCTGGATCTTTACTACGAGTAAGCTGTCACTCGGACTGTTGTTAACACTTATCTTTAATATTATCCTGTCATTTGGAATCTCGGCAACATCCGCATTGTTTCTCTATTTGATTTGCGAGCGCGCACTAAAGCCTGCCATGAATACGCAGCATGGCGTAGAGGCTATGGATAATATGATGTAATTTGTGTAATAAATTAATGTAACTATATCGTAATTAAATGGTACTTACGATATATGTGTAACTATATCGTAATTAAATGGTACTTACGATATATGTGTAACTATATCGTAATTAAATGGTACTTACTTACGATATAAATGCAATAAAAATAGATTTTATTAGTTATCATATGCATCTTGAAGAGATGCAAGGTTCACCTTGCGCTTCTGGATCTTACCAGAAACAATATACAAGGAATTTTCCGTTAGAATAATAAAATCATTGTCGACTTTGTATAGTTTCTTAATAAGTGAAGTAAACTCCTCCTTTGATTTTACAAGAATACGCTCACTTGTTTCAGGATCTTCGCCAAGAAATGCAGTATTTTTGTGGGTTTCAGCGTAATAGTCCATCATAATTGCGCGATCATCTTGCATTGCAATTTTAGCAGCCTGTACCATTGTTTTAGCAGAAGGCAAGGGGTCTGCAGCGGCAGCGGCAGAGGCAGAGGCGCCACTAGCAGTCGTAGCAACATTGCCATTTGTTTGATTTTGTGCGGATTGATTCTGAACCGGGGCGCTCATTGTCTAGGTCTGTCAGTCATTTATAATTCCTTTTAAGTTAATATAACGCATTCTATAGGTGGAAGAATGCATTCCATTCATATTCCATTCGGCAGATATAGAACAGTTGCATGATGCTTATCAAATACTCCATTCAAGAAATCATATGCTGCCCGAATTTGCGTTAACTGACGTGCACCCGTTACAATAATTCGCCCAGTTCGAAAGATACTAATTGTAATTCGTTTGCATTCGCCTTCACCGTCACCCGTACCCTGCCCTTTACAGAAATTGGCACAATTACAGATGCCTACACCTGGATTACGTTTGTTATAGAAGAATTTGGTATTTACACCTTGATAAATTGTCTTCTCGAGCATACTGAATAGATTGTATTCATTAATCAAAATTCTGTGAAGCGCTTCTTGATTAATGAACATGTTGAGTGCATAGTCTGTGTTAATAAGTTGAACGGATAGGCGTTGAATGGATGGAGTGTCTACAAATGGGCTTTCAGGGAGTGTTTTAATGCAATCAAGTAACCAGTGAATTGAATCACTGGCAAATTTCTCAGAAGTAACGCCTGTCATTTGAATGCCTCCGTTTGCGAATAATTTCACATTTACTTCTTTCCAGCTGTCTTCTTTCTTTTTCTCTTCTTCCTCTTCGGTATCCAATTCAGCCACTTGTATCTTTCTACGCAGAACAATGGTGGATTGATTAAAGAATGATTTGGATGTAATTTTACGATTTGTGAATATATCTTTGTGGCTAAATCCTAGTACCATGTTTTTATGTTCAAATTTAAGAATCCCTTCTTGGGGATACCAGATAGGGATCATTACATCTTGTAGAAGGGTGAACAATTTATCCAGATTGATCTGAACACCCCAATGGGCTGTGATAACCATGGTGGAGATTCTGAGATCGGTTTTAGTATAAGGAGCTGCCTTTTCAGCGACTACTTTAGCGCAAGGAGCTGCCTTTTCAGCGACTACTTTAGCGCAAGGAGCTGCCTTTTCAGCGACTACTTTAGCGCAAGGAGCTGCCTTTTCAGCGACTACTTTAGCACAAGGAGCTGCCTTTTCAGCGACTACTTTAGCGCAAGGAACCGGTTTAACTTTGCCTGTTTGCACTTTGTTCGACATCTTGTTTACACGTTTTAATACCTTTTATAATTTCAAACATTTCTGTTCAAATTTTTGTTTAAACTCTTGAATTAGCTTTACAAATTGTTCTTCGATTTTATCATATAATGTTGTACTATCAACAATAAGCGGATAGATCAGATTTATTCTATGAATAAGGGGATCGTCAATGATACCAAAAATGTTTGCAAGTAGTAATATTTCAGAAATAATCACCTGAAAGTCAATATGCTCATCCTTGATAATGTCTCTAATTTCAGAGGGATGACAGTGAATATATTTCCAAATACGATATTCAATTTCATGCTTGCGCATGGATTGGCGTAGATCGCCGCGTGTGATTGCTGTAAAGAGATCCACTGTGTCATTGTTTCGATTTGGCGGATCATATCGAATTTTTAGAAGACGCTGTCTCAGTTTAGGATGAATTCTGCTTTGAGAATTACAGATTAATATGACGCAAATGTCTTTTGGGTCTGTATTAAGAATGGTTTGAAGCGATAATTGTGCAGCCTCGGTCAATGTTTCACATTCATCTAAGATAAGAAAGCGTGGAGCAAATTCATTCTCTACACGCCAGTCCACTCGTAAAAAAGGAAATACTTTTTGACGAATAGATTCTAGACTGCGTTCATCCGCGGCATTCATTGAAATACACATTAGCGATTTGCGATTGCCCCAAATCTGCTCTACAAGCCATGCAGCGCTCGTTGTCTTTCCTGAACCTGGTGGGCCGAATAGAAGTAGATGCTGTAATGTGGTTGGATCTTTTAGAAACATTGAGAAACAATTTCTAACACGTTCGCACCAAAATGATATATCTACAGCCATATCAATTGACCCCTCTAAATACTATATAAGATAAAGCTTAAGTTCAAATATTCTCTGCAGTTATAGTATAATCATGTTTCACCCTCTTATGTCGCTCTTTATCGCGGTGCTCTTCTTTGTTTTAACGCCCGGCATCCTGTTGTCTATCCCTGCTGGTGGATCTTTAATGCAGAAGGCGGCGGTTCACGCAGTTGTATTCGCTCTTGTGTACCACTTTAGCCACAAGGCTGTGTATAAGATGCTGTATGGTCGCCACCATTAAATATGTGTGAGTGAGTGAAGTATCTTCTTTGGTGAACTATTTGTGTTTTTATAGAAATATTGATTGTTCACTTCTTCTTGCACTTTTCTTCCTAATACACCCTGTTTCTTCTTGCACTTTTCTTCCTAATACACCCTGTTTCTTCTTGCACTTTTCTTCCTAATACACCCTGTTTCTTCTTGCACTTTTCTTCCTAATACACACTGTTTCTTCTTGCACTTTTCTTCCTAATACACACTGCTTTTTGCGCACTTTTTTATAAAAAGTGCAAGGGGCTTAAACGTATCCCCGCGTGGAACTACCAGTATACCATGAGCGGTCGTGGTCGTGGTCGTGGAAAAGCATCAAAAACTACTGAAAAGACAGTTGAATTGAATGAAACAGTGAATGAAATTGTAGAACCTGTTTTAAAAGAAAAAGAAAAAGAAATACCTGTAAAGCGAGCGAGTAAGAAAAAGCAATTTCCAGTAGTAGCCGTTATTACACCCGACGGGATTGAAGGGAATCTTCTACAAGGAACTCGTCGTCCCTTAATTGTGCATCTCCCCATTCAAAGTAAAAATGTTCAAATGAATGATATGCCAATTGCATACGATCCATTTCCCCCCACAGAAGCAGTACCTTATGACAGTAATGCGGATAATCCATTCTGTGAAGAAGTGGAACAATTGACCAATACCGCACAGACAGTATCATTTGAGCCAAAAACAGCTGACAATGCATCTTCTAAGAAAACAACGGAGCAGGAACCTGAACTGGATTATTATACTCTGAAGTCAACTCTTCTTCTACAATTTAAAGAATCATCTGAACTTAAAAAACTGCCTGATCATTCGGATTCTGCCTGTTTTTGGTGCTGCCATTCATTTACCCATCGTCCTGTCGTTCTTCCCATTCGCGATACAGGTGAATATATTCAAGTCACTGGTAACTTCTGTAGCCCTGAATGTGCTACTTCGTATTTGTTTGATATGCGACAGGATTCGCATACACGATGGGAGCAATTGTCTCTATTGTACCGACTGTATGGCGACGTGTGTAAAGGTAAGATTCATCCTGCGCCACCTCGTGCAGTCTTATCACTGTTTGGTGGAACTCTTTCCATTCAGGAATATCGCAAACTACTGCATTCGCAAAAAGTACGCGTAGATATTCATCTTCCTCCTATGGTAAGTATTCTTGCAACAATGGATACTAAACCGATTGATTTCTATGATTCTAGCCTTACAAAGAATGTAACAGAGACGGTAAAGGAGCGATTGCAAAAGGCAGAGGATGTGCTGCGTCTTCGTAGAACTAAGCCGCTTAAGGCATGGGAGTCTACGTTGGATGCCTGCCTTAATTTTAAAATTGGTGGGCAAAATGTTTCCACTGATTCGATGACTTGTTAGAACTTTGTTAGAACTCCGTTAAATGCAGTTAAAACTAGAATTTTTTATATTCAATATATTTTGTATATTTAATATAAAAATTGACGGATATTTTTGAGCTTAAACTATCAGCAACATAATATATACGTTATACAATGTCGACCATTCAAGCTGTTCTTATTCAATCCTGCATTTCAAAGCTCCAAAAGGATCTCCAACAATTGGAGAATTGGTTGCTTACTATTCCTGAATCAACTGCGGGGCAGCGATCGGTTGATACATCTTCCAATGATTTTACTCGTATTTGCTTGAGTAATATTTCTATGCTTGAGAATCTCTCTAAGAAATTGGATGGTCAACAGCTTACCTTAAATCATCTAGCGGATCGCATTGATATTCTTGAAGGAACTCGTGAAATTCATATTGATAATCAGCTAAATGAGATAAGCGAGGCAAGTGAAGATGATGATATGGCGAGTGCAATTTGGTTGCAGAGCTCTCCGTTTGAAAATGTGGTTATTACACCTGCTGTTCAAGAGGAGGTTGAGCCTAAAGAAGAGGCTAAGCCCAAGGAAGAGGTTAAGCCCGTTGTTCAAGAGGATGCTAAGCCCAAGGAAGAGGTTAAACCCAAAGAAGAGGTTAAGCCCGTTGTTCAAGAGGATGCTAAGCCCAAGGAAGAGGCTAAGCCCAAAGAAGAGGCTAAGCCCAAAGAAGAGGTTAAGCCCAAGGAAGAGGTTAAGCCCAAGGAAGAGGTTAAACCCAAGGAAGAGGTTAAGCCCGTTGTTCAAGAAGAAATTGAAGAGGAAGTGCAAGAAGAGGAGGAAGAAGAAGGTGTAGTAGAAGACGATGAAGGCGAAGTAGAAGAAGATGGCGTTGAATTGGACGAAGTTACCTTTCAAGGAAAAACCTACTACAAAGATTCAGACGATTTCATTTATCAGATGGTAAATGAAGAGCTATCTGATACTCCTGTAGGAATTTGGAAAGATAAAACACAGACAATTGTCTTTTACCGCACTAAAAAATAAAATAGAAGTACTTAAAAATATCATAAACTATTTATATTAAACATGAGCCAAACATATTATCTAATCAAATGCATGAGTTTGTGGAATTGGACAAAAGATACCACATTATATTTTTTGTATAAATTCTACTACTTTTATACCTATGTTAAGGCGTATGTACTAGACAGTCATAACAAATGGATATTTATTCCTGGACATACGATACCAATTGTTACAACTGCAGTTCATAATCTAGTAGATCATTCATGGTCATATTCCTCTACAGACAATCAGTTATCCTATAAAAAATACACACAGCTCTATTCATTTTCATGGCTGTCTGCTAAACTTGTTATTTACCAAAATGAATCTCTACCTACCGAATATAATATCGATGATTTTATTTATACATTACGCATTGCAACACAGCCTGATAGACTTCCTACACTTACCATGCTTTTTATGATATGGTGTGTTCATAATAAGCAATGGTTCAAGCCCATATCGATCATTGAATTTCATATCATTGATGATTGTGGGGAGGAACGGATATTGTCACTCTATAATGATAATACATGTTTGAAAATCGATGGCCATAAAATAGATTGTGTCAAAAATTGATGCGATATTTATGATATAAAGCATAAAGCAAAAAGCATTTGCGGTTTAAAGAATTCAAGCTGAAACTAAACATAGTCATATACCAGTATGGCAATGGAAGAAGATGAATCGAAATATACGATTCACTCTGAAATTCCTACTGGATCATGGACACTGTATTTCCACTCTCCAGAGGAAACGAAATGGACACTTAATACGTTCGTTAATGTTGGTACTATGAAAACGTGGTACCAATTTTGGGCAATCATGGACTTGTTGAAAGTGGAAACCCTGTCTGAAGGAATGTTCTTTATGATGCACGATCCTTCTCCTCCTCTGTGGGAAAGCCATCATCATATTCGTGGCGGATGTTATTCATTTCGGTGCCCTAAAAAAGATGCATCTGATGTATTTGTTACGTATATGATTGCTGCAATGTTAAATGGTGCAACGACGCCTTCTGAAAATACTGTAAATGGTCTGTCTATTAGTCCAAAGCGTGGATTTAATATTATTAAAGTATGGAATACGGACGCGCAACGATTCCATCAGTTGTCAACGCTTAATACTGCAATTAGCAGTGTGAAAGAGAGTGAAGTGATTTATACGCCATTTGTGCAGAAGAAAATGTAAGAAAATCTCTATTTTACCTAAAATACCCTTATAAAAACATAATATAAATATTATTATGTTTTTATTAATGTTTCTATTCTATTTTCTGCAATGTTTCTGCGATGTTTCTGCAATGTTTCTGCAATGTTTCTGCGTAGATTCTATGCAGATCCTACTTTTTGCGTGTGAGTCTACGTAGTATCTTCTTTGCCTTCTTAGCAACACTCTTATGCTTCCACTGCATTGCTCTTCCATATGCTGCATGAACGCCTTTCAGATTAATTTTACACGTACGTCTAGTACAGATTGGAAACGTCTTCTTCGGGCCCAGAAAGCACTTCTTACCACATTCTTTCAACATCACCGTTCGTTCATGAACTGTGGGGTTTTCCTTCTTCCAACCACGTGTTACTGATTTACGCATTTATCTATCTATTACATAGATTTTACGCATTCGGTGAATTAAATTACTTTAAAGGCCTTGATACTCCCTCTGTCTTTGGCTTCTGCGGAGCAAGCACTAGTCGGACCTCTCCTAAATTCGCAACCATATATCGCAACACAAGTGGAAAATCATTCTTCAAATGAATTTGCGTACTCGTGCACAGATTCGTACATTTTGTAAAAAGCACCAAATACTTCAGCTCAAATACGCCTTGTACAATCTCACTTGTATTTCTCTCTACTTCGATCCCACCCTGATTGTTTGACATAATCACAGTTTCGCCATCTACAAAGTCGCCCATGCATCGAAAAATAAGATCTGAACTCGAACTCGTAATCTCTAGTTTTTCGGCTAGCGCATTGAAATCACGGCAAATCTTCTGAAAATCCGTTGATGGCATATGAATGATGGATGTAAATGAGATATTCGGAAACTCAATGTTCTCCACATTTGTATCAAACAGTTTCATCATCCAGGTATTCGTCGTACCCTTCTCTGCATTCTCTGCACGAATACCAAGTTTATTAGGATTAGTAGCAGGAAGAAAAAGAGTAAGGCTGTCATTATTACTTAGAGTTTTAATTAGTTTGAAGAGATAAATCATATTAATACCAAGTACATACTTTGCGGGACAGTAGAAATATTCAAATCGATCTGCATTTAGACGCAAATATGTCAGTACCGTATGAGTTTCATCGACATCGATTACTTTAATGCCACTCGCATCAAACTCAAGATTGGCCTCTGTTAGAATTTCCTTTAGAGCTTCAATTAGTGTTCGAAAGGCAGCAGATTGTACGGTACGGATCTCAAATAAATTGCCATTTGCGTTTGAACGCGCTCCTTGTGCGACACTCATTGTGTTTATTTCTCAATGTAGGCTTTAGACTAGTGATTGATTGCTTTTAGTATTTGTCCGGTTGTATCCGGAATGCAATAAGGCGTGTTACTAGACGCACCGTTACTGGATGTAGTTACTGTATTATACTGTGTTGATGCTTTATATTACAAGTGTGATGCATTATGTTATAATACATTGTAATACGTTGTAATACGTTGTAATACGTTGTAATACGTTGTAATATGCATTAAAAATATACCACAGATAGAATGATATTATCTACAAAAAAACGGAAGATTTATATACGTAGCACTAAGAAGCGTAGCACGAAAAAGCGTAGCCATGGCGGACAATATACAGTTAAGACCCCCTCAGGGTCAACTGTAAATGTTGCAATCAATAAGAAAAATGTAAACTATCTTGTAACAACCCCTTCAGGAAAAATGATTGTACCTATGCACAATATTATAAAAATAGAGCCATACTTTAACGGCATTGGTCTTGAGAAAGAAGGAAAATACCTATTTCAAAATCTACTAGAGCGAATTGGATTTCAGACACAGTATGATGTGCAAAAGAAAGTGGAAGAGGCAGTTACCTCTCAATACCCATTTACATATCCATGCTCAAAACGTACATGGAATAAATGTACAGATGCATGTGCAACAATTATTAAAAAAATGGTGGACGCTGAACTTAATTCAACTGCCTACATGCTTCGCGCTCTTTCCAAAAGTATCTTGTGGGCCGACAAGAAAAAAGGGGAATCGCCTCCTATTACATTTGAATTTAAAAAGGCATTAACTGGATCATGGGCAGAAGACAAAGATAATATTGAGCTACAGTTTAAGACGAGCAATAAGACAAACCGATTAATCATGGGCTTTGGTCCAAGTGCTGCTGGAAAAACATATTGGGCACAGACACTTATTAATCTCTTCTCAGTCACGCCAAATTTCCCTACAACATTCATATCCATTGACGGAGGACTATATCGTGAATCTTCTATGATTTATCAAATGACTATAAATACACTGGCGCGAACATGTTTGGCTGGATTTAGTAATCTTGTGGTAACTGGACTGCTCTCTACCATGTTTGAATATATGGGGCTGCTAGATAATTTATTTGATGCAGATATTGTTAAGAAAGCAATGGTATCATTTTTACAGAAATATAAAGGGCAGATATCATTATATGTGCCTGAAACATTGGGATCGTGTGGAAGGACATTGCCGCGAAGCAAATGCGTTTCCAAATTCAAACCCTACATTGATCTTACGAATGATACAAAATGGATTGGGCTATTGATTTGGCAGCATGAGCGGGGTGATACGTGCGATAAAGAAGAGAACTATAAGTGTAAGGGATGCATTGACAGTGGGGAAGAGCGGCAAATGAGTGAGGGAAAAATATACAGCTCTGCCGCATATGGGCATTCTATGTATAAAGGTTGGAAACACATGACAGGACTACGTACAAATCCTCCTGTAAAAGACATTAAGATATTGGATAATAGTAAGAGTAACAATGTTATGAATAGTACAACTGCGAATAGTACCACTGCGAATAGTAGATCAATAGAAAATGCAGCACCTGGTGGTCAATTTATGATTCATAATACAGGCGGTAGAAAGACAGGTGCTGAATTTAATATTACAACGATCGTGGATTATACACCGAATAAGAATGAGTTAAGTGCCACATTGTCTAATACGGACAATCAAATGAAATATAAGTATTTGTATTCTAAACAGGTTGCGAAATAATTTATTTACGATGTGTTCTGCGCTTTGATTGCTTTTTATTACGTGTCATCAACTTATATCCCGAATAGAGAACAAGTGGTACAATATACTTAGAAACCGATGATACAAACGGTTCCATCACAGATGGAATAAATCCTCCCTTTGTCTTTTTCACACGTCTCTTTTGAGTTTGATTCCTTTTTACAGTGATACGTTTACCACCTCTCTTTTTATGACTGCGTCGTTTATAACCACCAATCGCAGGACGGATTCCCAATCCACTCGCAATTAACAGATCTTTGCCTTGACCCGCCGTTCCTTGAATATATGATGGATCATTGTATCGAAGAGGGACAGTTGTACTCATTTCTAATTAGTATTTATATAAAAATAAATTTGATACATATTTTTATATAAAATAAGACAGCTCATTTAAACAAGCACCCGTATATTATCTATAAGAATGGCTACCCAGCGCAAATACCAAAAGCACACGCATCATCAGCATGTTCTGGAACGTCCTGACACCTATGTAGGTAGCACGAAAACCAATGAGGAAACGCGCTGGGTATATGATTCTTCTTCGAACAAAATGGTTTGGCGTCGCTTGAACTACAATCCTGCTCTTTACAAGATCTTTGATGAGATTGTGGTCAATGCGCGGGACGAATTTGTTCGGTCTATCAACACGGTGGGAATGACGCCTATTAAACGCATTGATATCACGGTTGCTCATACCAAAGAGGGTGATACTGCGATTTCTGTCGAGAATGATGGCGACGGTATTCGTATTGAAGAGGATGCGGAACAAAAAATGATGATCCCTGAACTCATCTTTGGGCAACTACTGACATCTAGCAATTATAATGATAAAGAAGAGCGAATTGTGGGGGGGGTCAATGGTCTGGGAAGCAAGTGCACAAATATCCTCAGCAAATTATTCACAGTTGACATTAAAAACCCCGCAACAGGCAAACAATATTCGCAAACATGGTATGACAATATGTACCAGGTTGAAAAACCAACAATTAAAAAACTAACCTCTAAGACAGGATCTGTTAAAATTACATTTATTCCTGATAAAACACGCTTTCCTGGCGTATTTGATGCAGAGGGAATTATTGAAGGAATGGTAAGTGTCTTTCAAACACGTACTGTGGAACTCGCCGCCCTCGTCGGTAAAGACGTCAAAGTCACCTGGAACGGCGCCCTGATTGCATCTAACACCTTTGAGAAATTTATCAAGTTATTCCTTCGCGACGGGATGACAGGCTTTGCCTATGAGAACTGCGGGCCTCGATGGGAAATCGGCGCGATCTTGGCCTCTCATTTGTACTCTGATGAAGAAGAGTTACCCGAAGACAAACACATCTCCTTTGTTAACGGTATTAATACAAAGAAGGGTGGTAAACACGTAGAGAATGTTACACGCAAGGTCCTGACCGACTTCTGTGAAGTGGCTAAAAAGAAGAAAGTGGACATCAAACCTGGTCAACTGAAGAACTCAATCGTGTTGTTTCTGAACAGCACCATTGTAAATCCATCATTTGATTCGCAGAGCAAGGAGTTTCTTAGCACGCCTGCGGCGGAATTTGGCTCTAAACCCGAGT
>Ga0007819_1000540_pt1 | contig 12747 bp, 38 predicted proteins | sample CryBogCBE07Jul09_FD_71203 | JGI IMG/M metagenome (GOLD analysis project Ga0007819, IMG submission 71203) | Freshwater microbial communities from Crystal Bog, Wisconsin, USA - CBE07Jul09 | ecosystem: Environmental > Aquatic > Freshwater > Lake | place: Crystal Bog, Wisconsin, USA | collected... | reverse complement strand
TCTTCTGTAATGATCCATTCGCCAGAGGTAACAAGATGATGACCTTCAAACGTTTTAATGTATGGTCTATTGTGCCAAGCGTTATTCAACACCGCAGAATGGTCGCCCATCTTGAACCATTGCGTAGCCTCAATCACCACAGGCCTCTTTTTAAACTTTGCCATAGCTATTCCTTTCAATTCATGTGAGTTTATTATACGCAGGTTAGAAAAGTTTTTGTAAAAAATTTGGGAATGGGTGAGTAGGCCCCCCTCTCCGCAGTACCTAACCCAGCCCTACCCCCTAGGGGTATCGTGCCGAATCGATGCCCAGCGAATCTCTAGGCCATGCCGTGAAGTTGATCTGTCCCCAATTGTTTAAAGCGGGTTTGATCTGTCCCCAATTAATGCCGCGGGGCTAGGTATGCTTTTAGATGTTTTGAGCTGGAGCGAAACGAAGAGCGAAGCTAGCTATTCTTATCTTTCCTTATGTCATTCCCTTAGCTAATTGCAATAGCTGTCGTTGGGGTTTCTAGGTTTTATGCGGGTTTCGCTATGGTTTAATAAACTAATCACATGCTCTAGTTTGTGTCTTCGCTCTCTTGTGCTTCCCTTATCTGAATGGCTATTAGGACAACCAAAGGCCAAAGGGTTTTCTCTTTTCTTTTTGCGCGGCTCTCGATAACTTGAATCTATCAACTAATCAAGTGCGATAGAAATATTTGTGCTTGACAGTCAACCTAACGACAATATATGCGTTATACTTAGCGACACTAAGCAACCCGTTTAGTGCAATGTCAAATTCAAGGAGTAATTCAAGATGACAACCATTCAATTAACACCTAACCTCGCCGCATTGATTGACGAAGCAGGCGCTATTGATTCAGAGGTTAAACGCCTTACTAAACAATTAGATGCTATCAAAGCACGTATCAAAGCTAACGGCGCGGGAGACTTCGGGGGTTTTGAGTTTTCCGCAAAGGTCATCGAATCGGAGCGCGTAACGATTGACTGGCAAACCATTGCCGCTAAGTTTGAGCCTTCACGCCAGCTAATTGCCGCGCATACATCCAGCGCTATTGTTCAATCAATCCGTTTTACAAAGGCTTAAACATGGAAAAGCTCTTTTCTTTTTTCTTTGCCGTGGCTATGTTCTTGGGCTTTTTAGTCTTGATGCTGGCCTATTTTGACGTTTTAACTAAGTGAGTAAACCATGAAACAAACTGTACATTTTCAAGACTTTGAACATGCTTTTGAACAAATTAGACCCGATAACTTCACTAGTGACGGGTTAATGTGCCTTTTTGAATACTTAGAGGAATGCGAAAAAGACACGGGCGAAGAGTACGAATTAGACGTTATCGCCCTTTGCTGTGACTTTTCCGAAGATAGCTGGCAAAGCATTGCCGAAGCCTATTCAATCGAATACGACGAGAACGAAAACGACGACGAAGGACAAGAAAAGGTTAAAGAATACCTCATCAACCAAGGCGTATTCGTGGGCGAAGTATCCGGCGGCTTTGTCTATCGTCAACACTAAGGAGAAAAATATGATTTTGTATTTTTGGGACTTGAATCAATATAGAACTTTTGATTTAGCAAAGAGAAACGGCGCTTTGCATGAAGTCTATCCAGAAACAAACAGTCTTCCTTGGCTACATGACGGTGCAATAAATCAACTAATGAACGCTATCAAAGAAGGTGCGCTAATGGTTGACGGTAAGGCGCGGGTGTCGTTTGTTTTAACGACTGAACACGGAAACGTTATAGACGTTATGGGGGTTTAACCATGAGAAAAATTGAATTAATGATGATAGAAGCTATCAAAAACAAAAAGTCAAAAACAATTGATAACACGCGCATAGAGTACTTACCTGAAGTCTCTAAAACTACGCATTCCCGTATTGAGTACGCAAAAATCTATTTACATGGCAATCATATTGCCAGCTATGCCTATGATTTAGACCGATTCGACTACAACCCAGTGACATTAGCCAATTGGCCTAGCAGAACGACTAAATCCCGCTTACGTGCTCTAGGTTTTCAAGTGTTCACAAAAAAAGGCCGTACCTATGTAGGTACAAAATTAATCGCTTAAGGAATTTAACCATGAAAAAATATAAAGTAACTGCCTCATATTTGACGTTTTGCACAATTGAGATTGAGGCTAACAATAAAGACGAAGCGTGGGAAATTGCCCACGATACTGACGGCGGAGAGTTTGAGCCGCTGGGCGGGCGTTTTCAAGAACTAAGCGATTGGACAATCAACGATATATCAGAGGTAAAACAATGATTAAAGCCGGAAATATCGGGATTCTTACGCACATAGGCCAAGCGCTGCACGAAGTGACGGGCGTTCAAAATGGCTTGGTTTATTGTGTACCAATGACGGGGGCGCGTGTCGTTCGCGTTTGTTTGCCAGATCAGTTTTGGGTATTGCTTGACCGTATGCCCTAATTGCATTCTCAAAGAAAACGGGTTTCGGCTCGTTTTTTTTGGAAATGTAGCGAAGTGTGCGCTCACTTTCATTAGCTGGATAGCTTGTGGGTAATGAATGGCATATTTTCTAGGCTCTTTAAAAACTCGTTTTAAGCCTCTTTTTCGTGGTCACTATGTGTAGGTATTGTCGCTAAGTTTGTCATCTCTAATGGCGTTCTAATGCGTTTTAGCGGCATGTATGGATTCTCATGTGATTTTGTACAGCTTCGACCATTAAGTTAGTAAGCGCTCACACCGAATGGCCTAGGGGTAATGGATTTTTGCCTATTTTTTAGGCAATTTACAACCATAAATGACCCCCTCCCCCCCATGAAAAATACCCTCCCCTATTGAAATTTTAGTCCCTAAAAACTTAGCTTTTCAAATTATTGGTCTGCCAGAATTTCAATGTTCCAAAAAAAAGAGACCCCTCATTTCTGAAGAGCCTCAAATCCCAACTTGGAGAACTTACCGCTTGGCTCCAATATGCTCAAGAACTCGTCTTGCAGCTTCTCGTCGCCAAGGCTTAATTGTAGGGTTGTCTGCTAATTTATGCCACTCCTGTACTTGTTTGTACCAAGCCTCATCAAAGATCTTTGCTTTTTTTCTTTTTGAATCACCACTTTGATCCAGCCACGTATGGCATTTGTAACAACCCCATACTGACATGCAGTCATCAGCTTTGATCCCTTTGCCTTTGCCATCAATGATCTGGTTTGAATGGCAGGCCACTGTTGACTCACCCAAATCGTCATCACAATAAGGGTGTGCATGAAGCAAGCACTGAGCACCCTGTGCCAGCTTTAGCAAGTCAGCGTCTCTATACATTGCTCATCATCCTTGTCTCACTACGTTGATTAAATGACTGGACTTTCCAATACTCAAATTTAAGTTTAGCTGCGTCCATGCGGTACTTGATTTCTTCTTCGATTTGGACTGCTTCTCTAAGCCCTTCGAGAACTGTTTGGTAGTCTGGGTGGGCGTAGGCGTAGATTTCTTTTGCACCTAGTGTTCCTGTCTCTTGTGCCATCAACTTAGCTTTAGTTGACTTTAATCCATTCTCTGTGAATACACGCTTGGCCTTGGCCTTGGCATATATCGGCGCATGATCACGTATGTAATCAACGCATTTCATTGCTTCTTCGTCTGTCATTTACGTGCCTCCAGCATTGCATCTGCTTGCTTGTATGCCCACTCTGCTATTTGCAAATTACCCATTGCTAAGTCAGGGTCTGAAACAATTCCTTGCATTGCCTTGGCAGCAAAGTAATCACGCAAGGTCATGCCTTCTGCTCCAGCAATTGTTTCTGCGCCATGAGGCAATGGAAACGCTGCTCCACCTGTTTCTTTTTCCATTTCAATTTTCCTTTACGTTACGTGCAACTATCAATATTTGGTACGTGCGATCAAGCTCATACCTCCATTCCTTTAAAAGATCTACCTTGGTCTGCCAGTCAAGATCCTTAAAGGGTTTGCTTTGCTTGACTTCTCCATCTTGCAAAAGCTTAACAAATTCTTTTTTCATCACAAATACTGATTGATCAGCTCTTCAATTCCTTTGGCAACATCGCCATTTCCCATCTCCATTAAACTCATTCTTTGAATGTTGTTTAGCTTAACGACAATAGTATCTCCAGTTGGTTTTTCTTTCCAAGGCTTTCTACCAGCACCTTGTCTTTTTCCACCCCAACTACCTATCTCACGACCAAGCTTTTCAGCCCGTTTTTCTCTTTGTTTTTCTATCCGTTTAGCAGCCAACCATTCTGGCTCTTCCTCTGGATAGTTGAATGGGCTTTCAAACGTGCTCACGTCTTAGGTACTCCGCCAAAAGTAAAGCCTCAGCCCTGCCGTTATCCTTCTTTCTTGCCAAAGGTGCAGTAGGCCAAAGATCACGTGCCATAGATAGGCTCAAATTCTTGTCAGAATCGAGTTTAAGAGCCTTTTTCCACACTCTAGGACTCACGGTATGGAAATTGGTATTGATGCGTTGTGCGACCGATAAAGCAGCCCCGTATGCCATACCAAACTTAAAGGTGCTAGACACTCCTTGTTTGGGCATTGCATGGACAGCTTCAATGATGACAGCGACATCTTGTCTTTCACATGCTTGACGGATTTCAGCATAGACTAAGTGCGACAGAATGAATAGCTCGTCATGCAGCATGTCACCACAAGATTGATACTTACCATTGTGGTCAATCATGCCCCATGCACCGCTGAAGCCCGGATCTATGCCGATGTACATCATACGATTGCACCCGCTAAGTCACAAAGCCTGTCGTAATCTCTGTAATTCAAGCTATCCAAAATGTGGTTGCATTGTGTTTTGTAATATCCCCATTCCATTAATGCTTGCCATGAATTAAATTCATCTTCTTGTTCCAAAAATTCATAAGATTCAAACAAATGACTTGATGCAACGCTTCTGTAAATACAGTAATCTTTGTATTTTTGTAAAAGTTCTTTGTCAGTCATTCTTGACCCCTTGCTCGGATTGCTTTAATGATGTCTGGTAAATATGGTGTTTCCATATCTGTGAACAAATCTACAACTCGTTCCTCTGCCGCCTCGCGTTCTTTAGCTGCTACCAGTTTGGCAAAGGCTTGTAGTTCAAAAGACCAAGGCACCAAAACCTCGTCATTTAATCCAGCCTGTCTAGCCAATTCAATGATGTTTTTTTGTGTCATTCTTGTTTCCTTGCTCGGATTTCTGCTGCCAATATGTCTGTGATTGCTGTGTTTTGATTGTCTAGGTGCTTTGCACACGCCTCACTCTCACGATCTGCTACCAGTTTGGCAAAAGCTCTTAGTTGTGCGTTGTTAGCCCATACAACGCCATAAACTTTGGCAATCATTTCTTTGATTTCATCTTGTGTCATAGCGGTGCGTCCTCATAGTTGTCAGGGTTGAACTTCGGCGATTTGTTGTTGTCTTTGTTGTTTGGGAATTGTGGGAAAGGCCAGACTTTCATGCTTTCTCCTCGTTAGCAGCAGCCAAAGGTACGATCACTCTTGCTTGCTTGTTCATGTAAGCAACATTGAGCTTGTTTAAAGCCTTTTCCATCGTGCGTACATCACAGACTTTGAGTTGTTCGTCGTGAATCGCTAATGCTACTTGAATTAACTTGATTTCCTCGCCTGTGAATCTAAAGGATTTCCCGCTGATGCCACGCTGTGCCATGTGATACAGAGCATCTTGAGCATCCATGATTTCAGGTAGCCAGTCTGAACCTATGCGAAAGTCAAAGGCCAGAATCTCTGTCATGTTGATTGAATGCACTAGATCATCAACGTGGGCTTTTGTTGGATTGCCTTTCAAAATTTCATCAAACGATTCATGGTTTTTTATGAGGAGGTTTACTCCTGCATTTGGGACTTGAGTTACTTTAAGCATTCCAGACTTTACGTATGAAAGGTTATCAACCCTGATCGGCTTGGGTTTGTATTTGCTTTTCTTTTTCACTTTTTAATTCCTCAATTCTTTGCTTTACAAGTTGTGGCAGGTCTTTGAACAATCCCGAAGGATCATCCCTCATTTGTCTCACCATATAACGTGCGTGATCTACAGTAGATGGATTCATTGCCATTGTGGCGTAGTGATCTACGGATTTCTGGATCACCTGTGTGAACATCAATGTCTCCCAATGTGATTAATGCTTCGTTAACCATCCTCACTGGAACTAGCGGATTCCATCTTGCCATATCCAGCACTTCCTTTGCTTTGTCTTTATCCATTTTGTTCCTTGTATTGATGTATTTCATTCCAAACGTTTTGACACATCAAACAAATTTCACGATTGTTAGTTGAGTCATGTACGGCATATTTTTTCTTTCTCATTCCTCCTGTGCTGTACATCTTGCAATAAGTATCGCCATAGTCCCAAAGATGTGCGCGGCTTTTTTGTTTGTTTAGGTTTATCAGATACTTCATTTACATATCCTTTCAAGTTATCCACAGATTGATTGGTATTAAACATACCCTTTGGTGGTGAATGTTGGAGCAAAGCACAGCCTTACCGTGTTCAAAAACAAAGTTCGCTCTGTGCTTTGATGAAAGTTCCTTTGTATGGAGCCATGTCATCGCATTACACTAACCCAGACTATTTCAACCACCGCGCTCTAGGTATTCGCCCACGCTCCCTGCTCTGGCTTGCTCATGTAACAGGGTTGTTTAAGAAACCACCACCGACGTACCGCATGGATTCCGAGCTGCGTGAAAGAAAACAAAAAAGCCGCTTAAAACTGTACCCCGGTGAAGGAACTACCTTTTTTAAGGGTAGTCGAGATACAGATTTAAACGGCTGCAATTTGCTGTCCTTCACGACAACGCTTTGAATTATGCCGACTTGAGAGCTTTTGTCAAGTCCCTCAATTTTTGTCGGACATTCTCAGGCATTGGTGCTGCCTTTTTGCTGTCTTGCTCAATCTTCTCCAAAGCAGGGTCTTTGAAGTTGATAGACACATTGACAGTTACTTCAGGCACTTCAGCACCATCCCAGCGCATTTGGTTAATGTAGACCAATGGAGCAGGGATAAAAGCACCTTCAGACTTTTTCCAAGCGTCAGTAGTCTTCATCCAGCGCACATGCTTGATGATCTGATCTGATTCAATGTCAAGATTCAATTTGTCCCACTTTGCTTTGCAAGCAGACTTTCCACCCTTACGGACAGATTTAGGCCATTCAGCCCAGAAGTCTTCAAATGTCATTACTTTTCTCCTGTGATGATTTGAGGTTTATCAATTTCTTTCAAAAAATCCATAAACAACATAGCCACGGTCATTGCTTTACCTTCCTGTTGATCAGCCACGATACGCACACCTAATGTGCCATCTTCTTTGTCTGTGAGGATGATGTTTACTTCACTCATAAAACCTCCGCTGATTTAAGTTTTCCTGTTGCACCGTCAAAAATAAGTTTTATATTGCTTACTTGACCAGAAAAAGTTGAAAAAATGCTTGTTTCACCATTAGGATGAACCCAACCAAACAAAACAACATCCTCTGGTTTGATTCGGTAAACGCCATAATTAAGCCATTCTGGTGTTTCACTGTCATACCATTCTCCACTAAGCCCCAAATGTTGAATCTCAGCACCATCAGCCCATGCTTTGATCAGTTCTGCGTGTTTATGCGGTTTTTTCATTTTTTTCACCTTTATTTTTTGACAAATAAGTTAATATATCAAGAGCAAGTTGTTGTGCTCCAGTCAATGAATTTTTTGTATCTAATTCAGGATAAAAGTTAATTTTTATATCAACTTTTCCATCATCGTTATCTTCACATACCAAAACCACTTGAGACATTTTTGTTCTCCAATTCAATTAACAATTCAATGTAATGCTTTGCTTTTTCTAAGTCAGCAATGCCAGCTTTATCTCGCCACCGAGTTACATACTTGACCACATTGCCTTCGCAAAAACCAAGGCCGTTGGCATGGATGTATTCAATGGGTTGAATTTTTTTGTCTTTGTAGTGATCGCCACCAACTTGTTTAGACAATGCAGGAACAGGTTCCCAATTCAAAGTTGAACTGGTGGGATACATATTTACACAAGTTGAACATGGATCCTCTTTTCTGTCTTTCCAACGATATTTGCATGTACTGCAATTTTCTATGAGCATCACGATTCCTTTACAAAGATGCCTTCAGCGTTTAAATAGCCTTTGCGATCCTTGATCTGTTCATAGGCATGTTCTAAGCATTCAGTCAAAGTGACTTTCTGAATAGCACACTGCATGATCAACGTCACAAGAATGTCGCCAATGGCATCAATGATTTCTTCGCGGTCATCAAGGGCAATGGCTGCAATCAGCTCGTTTGTCTCTTCTAGGGTCTTTTTAGCCTGTCCTAGAGGCTTTCCATTCTGGATAATGCCACGGGCATAACCCCAGATTTCAACGTGATTTTCTAAATAAGTGAACGTCTTCATTTCTTGTCCTTTTCAATTAAAAAAATTACCTTTAGATCTGTTGTGTTTTTGTGGAATCACTTGAAGATTTGTAGGAACATGCAAACCTGAAACATTTTTACCTTGCAATGGAATGATGTGATCAACTTCCCATTTAATTCCAGTAATGTTTGTTCTTAATTCGGCAAGTTCATAAATTTCATTGATCATCCATTTGTCATCAGATGAAAGCCAAGCAGGTGTTCTTTTGAGTTTTGCCGCCCTGCGATTTGCACAATAAATTTTCCATTTATGCGGGTTTTTATCAAAATAACGCTTTTTGGCTTCTCTAGACTTTTCTCTGTTAGCAACAACCCATTGAAAACTTAACAATGCAATTTTTTCTTTGTTTCGATGGGCATATGAATGAGACATTTGCAAACATTTTTCAGTGTTGTTTTTGTAATACAACAATGATTTTGCTTTGATGCGTTCTTTGTTTTCTTGATAGTACTTAGCCGCTCTTTCTTTTTTTGTCATCATCTTTTTTCTCCTTTTTGCCAAAGATACTTTCCCAATTTTCTCTGAATTTCTGTGGATCGGGAATGGGTCTTGGGTTGCTTCCTTTACTCATATTTTTTCAACTTTTCATAGGTAATGACAGCAAAAAACGTAGCAGTGACTACAGACATGATTCGATCTGCTTGCGTCCACAATCCAGCATTAAAAGTGAAATTAACAAAGGACATAATCATGTATCCCATGAAGATGCCAAACAGTAAAGAAATCAAATCTTTCATTTTTGCTCCTTTGTAAACCACTCTGGTTTTTTCTCTTTCAGTTCAAAGACACGCAACTTAGGGATCACTCCAGTCTTTTTCCATTTGTAAGTGGCTGGAGCAGTTACTCCAAGTACCTTTGCAATCTCATACAGCGTTACATGCTTTGGCAATTCAGACAATTTCATAAGTTCCTTTCGTTTTACAACATAGCGATAATACACCATGCGACAACAGATGGTTGATTAAATTTATCTATCGCAAACGCAAACGTGATAGATATTTATTTTTAGACAATAGCCTAAGTTGAATTAACATCCTCATACGTTCAGCAATCAAAGGAGTAATAGATGGAACGCAAAGACGCAATTAAGGCCGTAAACAGTGGGGATGCAATCATGGCATTCCAAGCTGGGCTATCAGAGGGCATCAACTTAGCTGTTGAGCACATCAGCAAGTTTGCAGAGATTGAAGACTGCAAAACACTTGTCCAACTGACATCCAAAATTTGGGACATGAAACAGGAGCTGGAATATGTTTAAGTTCAACATCTTTTCTGGCAACACCTATCTTGAGTCCAAGAACTTTAAAGTTTCTTCAACTGGCGAAACATTCGTCAAAGCAGGCAGCTTTTGGTTTGGCGACAACAACAAAACAATCCTCGAAACCAAGCATCAACAGATCAACTTAGACACTGGTGTCATGTCCAACTTTGGCGATCCTTTTGGAGATAAAAATGGTTATTGAATACGGCGACTTCACATTTGAAATCATCGACATTGAATACTTTGCTGCCGAGCCTGCATGGGGCTTGTCAGAAAGTGTTGAGTTTGGCGTGATCCTCATAGACACTGCATGGGAAGACATGGAAATGGCAGTTCGCATTGGTGACGAAATATGGGACGAATTGACATCAGACCAACAACAGTACCTTGAGCGAGAAGTTATCAGGAGAATCAAAGATGCTGCCTGATCTGCACCCCACTGTAAGAAAGTACCCCCGTACTTTAAATGAAGCTTTCCCAAGCTCATACGACACAGCCAAATGGCTTGAATATCATCAACGTCCAGTTAGCTTTCAATCAGCAGCTACCTATGCTCTGGCATTGTTAACAATAGTGGCAGCACTAATCCTATGGGCAGCATTGTGAATTGGAAAAAAGACGTAATGTCTTATGACGTTAAACACAATCATTTCATCAAAGACGTTGAATTTGATGGATACAAGTTCAGAATTGTGTACGTAAGGCTGTTGAACTACACAGATGAGTATGTCATCAAAAAAGTTTTGACTCTTGATGGACAAGACATTTTGGATTTGCTCAGAGATAAATTTATCGAAAGATTGGAAAGGATAGTCAAATGAAAACGAAAAGCATGTACGAACAGTACGTAGAAGAGTTCAGTGCCAGTGACGAGCAGTATTGTGCTTATTGTCTAGTCATCAATTGCGGTAATGGTTGCGATTGCGATCAACGAGCATGGCGTCATTTTTCTGAGCTGGACGAGAAAAGTCAAAAACAAATCATCAACGAAGAGTTGTCAATTCCCTTTGGAGAAAAAGTATGAACGTCTCATAGGTTGCTGACAATCTTATGATATGATGGACTTATGAAACATTTATTCACTCAAAAAGAACTTTGTGAAATCCTTGATTACAACCCAGACACTGGGATTTTCATGTGGCGTAAACAAAGACGTGGCGTAAAAACCAATGTGCAACTTGGGACTGATAACGGGTTTGGTTATCTTCGGATTACTGTTCTTGGCAAATCCTACTATGCACATAGATTAGCTTGGTTTTATATAAATGGCACATGGCCTGATCAAATTGATCACATTAACGGGATTAAATCTGACAACAGTATTAAAAATCTTAGAGATGTGAATGTTCAACAAAATGCTCAGAATAAATTAAAAGCTCAAAAAAATAGCGATTCAAAAATTCTAGGCGTTAGTTGGCATAAGAAAGCAAAGAAGTGGCAAGCCCACATCTGTGTTTATAAAGAAAGAAAGTACCTTGGATTGTTCAAGGACATCAACGAAGCACAAAAAGCTTATTTGAAAGAAAAGGAAAGAATTGATTATGAGTTCCGTACATAAAAAATTGATGCAAGCACGTATCAAATTGCAAGCCACTCCACTTAAAAAGTCTGGGCTTAACAAGTTTGCTGGGTTTCAATATTTTGAGCTGGGTGACTTTTTGCCACAGATCCAACAAATCTTTTCAGAGATTGGTTTATGTGGCGTGGTGAGCTTCGACACGCAGTTAGCTACCTTGACCATCACCGATACAGAAGATGGCTCAAACATCGTTTTAACCAGCCCAATGGCTGAAGCAAACCTTAAAGGTGTTCATCCAATTCAAAACATGGGAGCTGTAGAGACTTACAGTAGGCGTTACCTTTGGGTAACTGCTCTTGAAATTGTTGAGCATGACGCATTAGATGCAACAACAGGTCGAAAAGGTGATGCACCAATCATTACACCTAAAGGCAATATTGGAGAAGATTTGCCTGAAGATGAAAAAGAGTTCTTGAGTGAGATGGCAACATCTTGCGAGGAATTGGTCAATCAAGGGAAAGCAGCAGAGGCCAACAAAATGGTTGAAGATGTTCAACTTGAAGCTGACCAAAAAGTGTGGCTGTGGGGGCAACTGTCTGCTCCAACACGGTCTTCAATGAAAAAAGCCAACAAGGCTTAAAGGAAATTAAATGGAATACGACAACACAAACCGAGGTTCTTTGTTTAAGAACACAAGGAAAGAATCAGATAAACACCCAGACTTGAACGGCTCACTTAACGTGAACGGCACAGAGTACTGGATCAGCGGATGGACGCAGGTAGCCAAGAAAGATGGCAGCAAGTTCTTGTCTTTGTCTATCAAGCCAAAACAAGACGCCCCCCGTCAAAGTAATGCGCCCACCCGTCAAAATGCCAAGCCTCTTGGACGTCAAGCCCATGATGATTTGGATGATGGGTCCGACTTGCCTTTCTAGAATGGTATATACTGCACATACCGTTCTAAGGAGATCCTATGAAAGTGTGCAGGGAATGTAAACAAGAAAAGCCTTTATCTGAGTTTTATAAACATGCAGCAATGGCAGACGGTCATCTTAATAAATGTATCGAATGCGTAAAAGCAAGAGTTTCAAAACACAGAGAAGCCAATTTAGAAAAAATTCAAGCTTATGACAAGAAAAGGGGAAATAGATCTGATCGAGTTCAAGCAAGAAAAGATTATGCAAAAACACAATCTGGAAAATTGGCTCACAAAAGAGCTATGGAAAAGTACAAAAAACTTTACCCATTAGCTTATGCGGCTCATGTCATAACTGGCAATGCCATAAGAGACGGAAAACTTGTAAGACCTACAAATTGTTCCGAATGCAATTCAACACACAAAATTGAAGGACACCATGATGATTACACACAACCTTTGGAAGTTAAATGGTTATGCGAAACGTGCCACAAAAAATGGCATCGTTACAACGAACCAATTTACGAATAACCCATTTTGATGATTAATGGGGAAAGCGGATGCTGTGAAGGTTGAGTTCCACATCGGATAGATGTACCAAACAGACGCAGCGAGTACCCACCTAATATGAAACCTGATTGTT
>Ga0007819_1000539_pt1 | contig 12760 bp, 14 predicted proteins | sample CryBogCBE07Jul09_FD_71203 | JGI IMG/M metagenome (GOLD analysis project Ga0007819, IMG submission 71203) | Freshwater microbial communities from Crystal Bog, Wisconsin, USA - CBE07Jul09 | ecosystem: Environmental > Aquatic > Freshwater > Lake | place: Crystal Bog, Wisconsin, USA | collected... | reverse complement strand
GTCCATTGCTCATTGTGTTGCCCCCGGTATGACACACTCAATAATCGTCACCCATGAATTGCCATCAGGCTGACGGCTGTTTCCTACATGGCGAACTGAATTAATGATAAATTGACCATTAAAGCTAATATTATCTCTAAACTGAGCATAGCTTCCAGCGACATTAATAAATGGGATTCCTGTAGGAAATTGCACTAAAGTTCCAACTTCCATATCAGCCCTCATGACCAATTTGGCTTGCATGGTAAAAGTATCAATCCAAGTTAAGTTACCAATAATGTCTTGGAATTGAACTTGTATGAGTTTGGGTACAGCAACAGTACCGTCATAGATTAAAAATCCTAATGAAGTCGATGCAATAGAAACCCCTAAATAATTATCTTGAGGATTGATTTGCTTGCTAACCTCATTTACATACTCAGAAAAAGCATACAAATTGGCATATTGCCCTACCTGATCTTCTGTATAAAGCAAATCAGAACTAATAGTGCCATTAACAGGCACACCGGGATAAGCAGTATTTAAGGTCTGAGTAATGGCTTGTTGAAGATTTTGCGACTTTAACCAATTACAAGTTAAGTTGATATTGGTATCAGGCACATAAGTAGCAGGAATAATAATTAAATCTAAACTAGTTTGATTGCCCTGCCAATTACCAAAGGCTTGCAAAATAGAGCCATTAATGACTAATCCAGCTTGTCTTGGGTTGGCATAAGGCAATCCTTTAGACATACCGACATAAATCTGAATAGTGCAGTAATTTGTGCCTGAGGGATTTAGATTGGCGCTTTGTTGAAGCTGCTTAAAATCCACTCCATTAATTCTGACAAAACCATTTTGCGCTGGTTGATGATACCAAGTCTGAAATAGGTCTAATTCCACCTGTAAAGCAGAACCATTATTTCCACCAACACTTGTTAAAGTGCTGTATTCGATAGGGGTAAACCCTGTAGAACCTTGCCCCGAAGGTGGAGAAATAACAATTTTGTAATAGCGCATTAGGGCGAAATCTCAAAATTATTAGAGGAAACCCTATATACCAATGTCGAAGTTGTGAAATACCCAAATACTAAATTGATGTCAAAGTCATCAGGCGATCCAGTAAGCGGATTAGTAACAATCAAATTTCCTGCGGTGTTATAGACATTTATATAGTACCGAGGAGCATAGGTATTCCAAGTAACAATAACGGTATATGGCTGAGAATCTAAAGTGCAATTAAATTGAAAATTAGAGTTGGCTGTAGGATTAAATTGAACCAAAGTGGTCATGGAATTACCCCATTAGTAGATTCATAATCAAACTGAGTTGGAGTGCTACCACTATAGCTTGGTGGGAATGAATTAGGTACTTGGTTATCAAATCGGCTAAACAGATCGCCTAAGGCTGATTGCGCCCCACTAGCGGTGATAAGAGGCTGTACAAAGTCCCATTGATACATATACTGCACTTGCTTTTCAGAAGGGCTAGAAATGTCCCTTAATGAGGTCAAAAGGCAATTGGTATAAGTATAGGCAGGAGTAATGACGGTATAGCTACCACCTGAAAGCTGGTGCTGATCTAAGACTAATTTAAGGGCGCTAAGAATGGCTTGTTTCAAAATATAGCCACCGCCATTTTGAGCAGGGCAAATCATCTGCAAACTAACCTTTAAAGGTTGCTGAACCACCGCATTAGCAGCGGTCTGAAAGCTGGCAAATGGATATTCGGCTACCTGCCATTCTTCTAGGGTGCTACCCGGTAATGGTCTGTATTGGGCAAAGAATTGTCCTCCTGTCCAGCCGGGTACATCCAGTATCTCTGTTACTGCGGTAATTGGCAATAGCCCACCGGGGATATATTGAGCTACCCCACCTTGCAAAATAATAGGCGATACCTGATAGGCTGCCTCAAAAACGGTTTGACCTACACTCATCTGCTTACTCCCGGCATGGCTGATGCTGTTGTATTGGCATTGCCACCTGTATTGTTAAATACCTTGACTTCAATGCTATTAGCAATTTCAGTACGATGCTTGTATTCTTTTTCATAATTGGCAGGTCTTTCATAAGCCAATCCAGCCTTAACTGCTTCATCTGTAGTTTTAGCTTTTAACAATTGTCTTAATGCAGCCTGTTCTTTGTGTTGCAACTCATAAGCCACAAAATCAAGCTGTTCCTGCAAAGAACTGCCTCGAATATCTTTGCCATACACTCGCTTAAATTCATCTTGGCGATCTTGATGCCATTGAGCAATACCATAGGCTTTTCCACTATCACCAACCGCAGCAGGATTTAAACCGCTTTCAGCATATAAATTAGCCACCAAACCAGTTGCTTGATTCTTGCTTAATTTGGCATCTAGGAAGTATTGCAAGGCTTGATGGGTACTAGCGCCCCCACCAAAGATATTTTGACCTGCAATGGTTAAGCCTCTTTTAACTTCAGGAACTTTGCCAACAATAGTACCAATAAATGAAGCCAAATCCTTTAAACCTTCAAAGAAATCAGCCATTGCTTGCTTACCTTCAGGGCTATTGATATAGCCAATAAAGTCATCTAAAGCATCTTTAAACTGTTTGCTACTTAAAAAATCATCAATTGCTTTAGCTACCGCAACACTTAATTCTTCTAATTTAGGGGTTAGGGTTACTAAATTCTTAATCAACGAGGTTTCAATAGTGTTGCCAGCCCTTTTAAGCGCAACCCAAAAGTCTTGCCATTGACGGCTACTTTCATCTGATATTTCTAGCGCTTTGGCATCTTTTTGATACTGAGCAATGACTTTTTGTAGTTCTTGCTCATTTAGGCTTGCCAACCTTCTTAATTCCTCAAGGCTAAATACCTGAGTTAAACCAAGAGCCTCTGCAAACTGTTTGGTTTGACCACCAGCCTTAAACTGGCTTATAGCGCCTTGAATAATCTGTGGCAGGTTTTCCGCTGCATTTTTCCCCGGCTGTGCGCCAAGTCTTGCAAGGATTTGTCTGCGAGAAGCATCTGACTGAATTTCAGCAATATTGCCTAAAGTAGCTTCAGGATTGATATAGCGACCAAATCCAATATTGGCAGCCCGAAGTTGTCCTGTGGTAACTCCTAAACCTTGCGCCTGTCTGCGGTAATCTGAAGCTGCTGCTGCGATACCGCCAAGACCAAAGCCACTTCCAATAGCGCCAAAGGCTAACCATTTGGCAGCGGATAAAGCAGCCGAAGCCATATTCCTAGCAATAGTGCCAGTTGTATAGGCTGCATCCTTTAATCCTTTACTGCCGTCTTGTACGGATTTATTAAAGTCTTTTTGCTTCTTGTTGATATTGTCAAAGGCTTTATTGACCTGTTCCCACTTCTTAGATTGCTGATCTAGGATTTTTTGATAGCGGTCAAAGGCTTGCTGAAATGCTTTAAATTTTTGGTCATTGACATCGATTTCTATGACTGACTTAGCGACCATGATTTACCTTAAAACAGCGATTTATTGTTGATAGCCCGAATTAAATGCCGTTGTCTGTATTCGTCAGCATCAGCCCATTTTAAATCATATTCTTTCACAAAATCACCAAATTCACTAGTAGAAAGTTTATCTAAGATACTATGGAGGATGCTTTCACTTTCTTCCCAGTAACTGCGGTTTTTGCCGACATCAGCAAGCCATTCAGATACTCCGTACTGTCCGATGATATAAGTTCCCAATTCCTTATTGATCCTGCCATTTCTAAAAAGGAAGTCCGCAATTCCTTTGGCGCTACTCGACAAATTGATGTAAAAAAAACAATGGCTGAAAGCACCTCACTTTCTTCATCTTCATCAAGAATTTCCCTTTTAATGGCTAAATCAAGGGGGATGGATTCCCAGCCTTTATCGCCAGCAATCATGACATTGGTTAAGCGCACTATTTCATTGATTAAGCCCTTTTTGACATTTTCCCAAGTGCCAGCATCCATCGCCATCTTTTTAAGGGCTGGGTAGGCTAATTGAGGGGCTGATAGGGCAAGATGCGCTTGGCTGACTGAATCAAAGCATTGGCTAAATACCTTGCCTAATTCAAGATAAAACTGCTCAAAGACATCCCTAGATATTGGGGCTGAATGAACTAAAACCCGACCTTTGGATTCAGTTTCAATAGGAATAACAATATTTAATTTTCGATCTAACTTCATAAAACCTCCGCATCATAGGAAGTCCTATCATACAACAAAAAAGCCCCGAAGGGCTTTCTTTTAGCTTGCTGCGAACAGTTCGCTGTTGATGCTGTAAACACCTCTGAGCCTCACAATTAAAGCTGCTTGAGTGCCATCAAACGGTACTTCTTGAATCGATGACAGTACGCAGTTGTTTAACTGGAAAGGGGACAAAGTTTGTGTATCAGGGTAAATGGTTACAGAACCCAAAGTCGTATTGGTTTCGATTTGAGTTTTGTAGGCATCACCTAATGCTTGGGTACGCAAGAGGTGAATAGTCGCTGTTCCATAGATATATGGTTCAGGAGAAGTTACCGCACCTGTAAGAGTGCCAATAAGCTGTGAGGTATCACCCTCAAAGCCTAAGCTGATAGCTTCTTTAGCCAAATAGCCTGAAGTGACATTGAGTTGAGGAAAACTTGCATAGACTACCGATGCTAATAGTCTATTAAGAGTGCCTTGTTGGATTTGTGGATTTGCCATTTATTTTCCCCTTAAACTGGAATATTGCTTGCAGTTAAGTAGATCGTAATAGAACTGAATCCACGAAGCGGTACGAATGTCAGGCTCAAGCCGTTATAAGTGCCAGTTGCATAATCACCGGGGTTCTGCGCCACATAAGTAACAAATGGGACAGCCTGAACAGTAGCAGGTGAAAGGATCAATCCAAACGAAATACCATCATTTACTCTTGCTTGAGCAACTTTTTGCAGAGTATTAATGCCAGCTTGGTTATAGTAAAGCGGATTTGTAGGCAAATTAGAACCATTAATAATGGCAGCCGACAATGCGATTTGGACATTAATTGCAGTCCAATCAGTCGAATACCAGTAGTTAAATGGGTTCAAATCAGCAAAAGTACCACCTTCAATCAAAGTATTGCTAATGCCACCTTGTGCGCCAGTTCCAATCCAGTTCATACCAGCAGCCAACAATTGTGTTTGTTGAGTATTGGTTAGTGCTGAAGTGTACTGAGTTACACCATAGACATAGCTGTACTCTAATGGATGGGCTAAATTGCTTGCATTAGGGTTGTAAGTCAGGGTAACTTGGAAAATAGCAGCAGCGCTAAATTCGGTTGCTGGAGCAGCAGGGTTAGGCAGGGTTGCAAATACTGACTTCATTCCTTCCCAAAAGGTATATGTCGCTAGGGTAGTAGAAACATAGAAGTAAGTTTGAGCAGTTGTGCCTTCATATTCAGCAAACAGAGCTTGAGCAGCGCTATTGTTATCCCAGTTATATGGGAGCAAATAGCTATAGAAGCGAACTGATGGATTTAACAAATAAGCTGTCAAAGCCGTTACACCAGCAGCTACAGTAGTAGCACCTAATTCAAGGACATAAACTGGAGTTTGTGCGCCTTGTGCAAAGAAGGTATTAACCATCGCTTGCAATACTTTGGTGTTCTGAATCTGAGAAGTACCCTCAGTTACGATCACACCCGGATCACTAGCCAATGGATAAGTGAAGGTATTAGTACCAGTAGAAGTCGCTGCATAAGTGCCGTTATAGCCAGTTGGAGAACAACCAGCAATAATTACTTCTACAGTTTCACCGCTTGGAATACCATGCGGAGAAGCAGTAGTTACTGAAACCTCACCAGCAGCCCATGAAATAGCTGAAATATTAATGGCAGGGTTAAGAATAGCGGTTAAATCACTTGCTTGAGTCAATAGTTGAGTTGATCCAACAGCAAGGTTTGTACCGCCTTGACTAATAAGTGCGCCAGTACGCTGCAAAGTGCTTGGCGCACTAGCAACTTGCTGGGTTACTACGACATTGACGATATTCGGCATTTTTAGCCCCTAATTAAATGTAGCTAATTGCTAAAGTTTGACCAGTACCGGGTGCTAAAACAATACCATTAGAAACAGGGAAATCAATGTTATATACACCAACTGTTGCTGGGATTACTGCGATTTCATTAGCAGCGCCAACACCTGAAGTGGTTGCATGGTCATAAACTGAACCAGCGGCTGAACCTGCCACGATTACGCTAACCTTAGCTACACGACCAGCAGTAGCTTTAACTACAGTAGCAGCAGTAATGTTAAAGAAAGTTTTTGTGCCTTGTGCAGTAATACTTGCACCGTTTTGAACTGAGGGATTTGCGGTAACAGCCATTTTGATAACTCCTTTTTATACACTTTTTGAGGGAAACTACATTAATGCAATCTTACTACTAAATTATGGATTTCGAGAAGGTGTAACAGTAATAAATGCGTGTTCAATTAATTTTCTTGTAATGTCATTGACTGTCGATTGATAGTAGCTGACTTGAAAAGTAATAATCTTCTTTTGAGCAATGATGCCAAACTCTTTTTGAGTGACTTTTTCATCTTGCATAACAGGCATATTCATCATGCCAATATTGTCAGTATTTCTTGAATAATCGAGGATGTATTGCACAAAATTCAATGCTTGATGGTTATTTTGACCAAAAATGCTCAGTTTTACAGTATCGGTAACTAGCTGATTTGGATTGGAATAAGGGTCTAGCAAAGGAAAATCTTGCAGAGCAACTGTCCTAGCTGGGTCAATATCTACCGCACAAAATGGAGGCGCAATATTAGATGCCACCAAATAGGATGGGTACATCGGGAAAAACTGGTTCAAACTAAGCCAAATGGGTAGGCTATTGGACACAATAGGCTGCGCCAAGTTAAGCTGATCCATTGAATCAACTAATTGGGTGTCCATAATGGAATACAGCGCATCACCTCTGTAATGGTACAAATCAGCCTGTTTGTAGAAGTTTTCTCTACGGCTAAAAGCAAACTGCACATCCTCTCTAGTAGCGACATAGATTAGAGTAGGATTAATGGCATTAAAGGGCTGTATTTCCTCTAATGCGGTAAAACTCATATGGTTATATGAGGTGGTTCTTTCCTCTAACTGATGCAGTTCAGTTGCATAGTGCAATGAGCCTTTGGCGCTAAATTGTCTTGGAGGAATAGTGTCATTGGGGTTTTCATAGCGGTCATAAAGCAGCTTTGAATACTGAGTGGCATTGTAGATCGCTGTATCGGTCAATAATGCTCCATTGACCCAAAATACATATCCGTCAATTGGCATCACTACTTTGACATATAGGGTAAATACTACCTCTTGGTTATACGATAGTGTTTCAACTCCAGCAGCCAATCCTGAACCCAGTTCAGTTTTAGCGCCCATATTTTCAAAAATAGTAGCCATTATTCAACCCAAGTAGTAATGGACTTTTCAAAGATGCCTGAATCAATAAAGGATGGTCTGCGATCTCCTTTGGCATAAGGTCTTGCCCTTCTTTTACTTCTACCAACTAATGCAGCCTTTGTCGGAACTGGTCTGCTATCTGAGCCGGGGGCTAATACCTTCTCAGCAGTTTGCTCAGAGATAAACTTCCTAAAATCTTCAGTAATTTGAGCCGTACCAGCAGCGAAAGGGTCTTTAACTGTGCCACCCTGCAATAGTGTTTCCATAGAGCCAGCTACCGAATCAGCAAGTAAATCGCCCATTCTTTGCCCTTCAAACTCTGCAAAAGCTGAATATAGCCCATAGGCTTGTTCTAAATGCTTGGCAACATCATAGGAATCCCATTGGCTATTACCCCATTCAGGCACTTCCATGACCCCAAGATGCAATTTCAAGTTAATCCCCACAAAGTACCAATAGCTTGCATAAAGCCTGTTGCAGTACGACCATAAGGGTCTTTTAAGCGCTGTAAATCCATCAAGGTCAAGTTTTTAAGCCCATCGCCAATCGCTAAGGATTCGCCTGTGGTTACATCATTGGCAGTTTCAATCACACCAGCAGTAAAGCTAGAAGTACCAAACTGATTGCGAGCATCTTGCCAAAAGGTTTGACCGGGGTAATCCTGTTGCCAGTTAAGCAATAAACTACCAGCATAGTTATAAACCGTCAGAGTATAAATATCAGGATTAACTTGTAAGAAGTCCTGTGGGACTAAATCTTGCGAGATTGTGAAAGCATAGTTCCAACCCGGATCAGTTGGGGACATTGCAGTAGTAGGAACACCCATAGCCCATTGCGCCCATGCAACGAAGCCTGTAAGTGTTGGTGGGCTAATGATTGGATCGGACATAAAGTTTCCCTTATTTTATAAGGAGATTCTAAAACAAAAAGCCACCCGAAGGTGGCATTTTTTATGACTTGCGAGGTCTGCCCTTGCGAGGCGCAACACCCTCTCTAACAACTTCAATAGTTTCATTGAATTTGCCTTCTTGGTCAGCGGCATTTTTCTTTTCTTCCAATACCTCAATCTCCAAGCCATCCTTCTGTTTTAAACCCATTTCCTGAGCTTTAGCAGAGATCATTTGGTCAGCAGCTACAGCGGTAATCTTGCGAGCCTCTAATGCACGATCAATGGCTTCTTGATCCTTTTGCTCAATACCATGCTCAATAGCATCTACTGAGATTGGTTTATCAATGCGATAGCAGATTCCACCAAAGCCTTTTTTCACCTTAGAGGCTTCCATCATGCCGTAAATCTCATGCTGTTTAATAATATGAGCAATCCGGTCAGGAGAGCCTTCAATCTCAGCTTGAGTACCAGCACGAAGTTTTCTCATGAATGGCTGTGGATTTTCAATATCCATCCAAGTAAAGTTAAAGTCTTGTTTTGAAGCGTTAGCGATATATAGTTTCATAGTTATTTCTCCCAAAATGGGTGGGCTGATAGATGATGCGGCATCCTTCTTTAAGGGATGCCCTACCAGCCCATAGAAAGCATCTCGGCATCACACGAGGTTCTATAACTATAACAAAAAAACCACCCGAAGGTGGCTTTTTCGTAATACAAGGTTTCTTAGTAAGCTGCGCTAAGAATTGATAGACCTTCAGGGCGAATACCCCAACCTGAAGTAGCTCTCATAGTGTATAGGGTAGTAATACCACCATCAGCAATAGGAGTAGGAATTTCAGTTGGAGCAGATACATCGCACAACATCAAAGTAGTTGCAGTTTGATTAGGTGTCAAAGTTGCAAAAATGTTGGTGTTGATAGCTGCATTAGCCTTAGGAATCTTCAACTCAGGAGCAACCAAGATGATGGCATCAGTACCGCCTGAACCTTGACCGATCAAAGTGTCATCAGCAGCGAAAGATACATCATCACCACCTGCCCAAGAAGCGACAGTTTCAACCAAGCCAGCAGCAGTTTCTACACCAGCGCCAACTCGTTGGAATTGGGTGAGAGAAACAACACCGCTATAGCTGATTTGGCTAATAAAGCGCTGAGGAGCAAGGAATACCAAGCGGAGTGGCTGACCGATTTGCAGAGTGGACACTTTCAAAGCGCCAATCATATTCAATAGGTACTGAGCCAACTGACCGCTATCCCAGTTAGAGTAGCCTGTATTGCCGTTAGAATCCGCACCCAAAACCTGATGGGTAGCGCCAGCGGTGTTAAGCAAACCTTCACCGTTAGCTGGATTGAAACCGTACAACAGAGCATTACGCAACTGTTGTGCAATACCTTGACGAGCAGCGAGGCGCATTGCTTGTGGCAAGGCATAGCCCCATGCGCCAGTAGCAGCTTCATCAAAGTTATCGTACTGAGCACGAGTTTGCAAGCGATAAGTCGCTGTGCTAATCATGCTAGGGATAACAGAAGCGCTAGGCAACTGGTTTACTTGAGATTGGTTAGCAGCAACCTGAGTTGTAAGCTGTACTTTTTTAGCATAGACATACAAATCAGCTTCACCCAAGCGAGGCATTGGGTTTTCTGTAGCCAAAGTTGTGAACGCACCGGAAGCCAAACTGTACTGCATAATCAGTTCAGGCATCATGTAATGCGGATTAACTGTTACAAATGAGGGTGCAAAGCCTGACATAGTAAGTTTCCTTTATTAGATTAGGCAAAGAGCCACATTTTGGTTGTAAATCCAGTTGGCATTGTTTGTTCCGCTGTTATACGAAACAGTTTTATTGCCGCTGGTGCTAACTTGCAATACCTGTACAGGCAAAGCTGGCTGTGCGCCCGGATTAGTTGTAGTAACCCAGTTATTTGTGTAGTCAAAGTAAACAGTAGTGCTAATCAACTCGCCATCGATTGTCAAAGAACCCGGATCGAGTACGAGTGGAATACGAGCACCGCTACCAAAACGGTAGAAGTTTACTGACATACCGGGGCTATACAAAGGCGCAGTAGATTGCGGAGTTGTAATGCCACCAAATGCTTGGTTATAAACAGAAATACCAGTTGGGTTATTGGATGCTGTTGCAGCCAAAATGGTAGAACCTAGAGTGTTAGTACCCGGTTGAACTTGACCAAATGCACCAGTTTGACCTGCGGTAGAAAACTCTTGAATTGGCAATCCACCCCAAATTGGAGCAGTAGCCGCTGTAGAAAGAACACCACCGCTAAGTGCGAACTTAACAGCAGGATCATCCATTGCATCGCCTTGTGTAAAACCAGCGCTATTGGTATTAAATAGACCAGCAGCATTGGTTGTTACCATTGGCTGTAGGGAAATTTGAGCAGTCATGGTTTATTCCTTATCTCTTGTTGTTGTTGAGGTTGAACTCTTTGACACGCATAGAAGGAACTTTGAAGTCATCTAACCAAGCGGACATAGCACCTTTAAACTTGGTGATAGTACGACCAGCACGATCCTTTTCATGAAGTTCAACTAATTGGTCAGCAGCGAACATTGATGGTGATTTAGCAGCCATCAAAGCATCAGCAAAAATCTGCTTTTCTGCGATTTCGAGTAATTTTGCATCCTTGATAGAAGCCAAATTCACTTCTTTATAGGCATCGCTGTAGCCCTGTAAACCACGAGCCATACGCTTGCGATAAGCCATCAAGTTTTCGCCTTTGAGAGGGCGGGATGCGGATTTACCAAAAGCAGCATAAACAGAATCAGCTTTAGCTTGTGCATCGCACATTGCAGCTTCTTCTTCATCTTTACGCATCGCTTCTTCTTCCTCATCATCATCTTTTTTAGCATCATCATCTTTACGATCATCTTCATCATCGTCAGGCTTGATTTCGCCAGCTTTACCATGAACAACTGGATTAGAGTGTTCCGCATCTTTGCGGTCATCTTCTTCATCGTCATCTTTACGGTGCTTCTTAGCATCATCGTCATCTTTGCGCTTTTTATCAGCTTTGCGCATCATGTACTCTTTTGCTTCTTCTTCGGATTCCTCATCGTCATCCATTTTTGCATCGTCATCATCATCTTTGCGCTTCTTCTTTTTATCAGCAGCGGCAACTAGCGGAGGAGCAGGTAAATCCTTCTCCATGCTATCTACACGAGCAGATAAACCGTTGATAGCTTTCAGAATCTCAGCTAATACATCACCATTGGCATCTGCCTTTGGCTCAAGTTTATTTTCAGTCATATCAGACACCTCAGGGTTATTAAGTAAAATTCCAGCGGGATCACCGCCCTTGTCCCATACCCCCTTAGATCCTCTAGCTTTTGTAACAATAGCTATATGATCTAAAAGGAATGGCACACCTTCAATCAAGAGTGGATCACCATTCTCAGTTGTAAGTGTAGTGTTTCCAGCAGTATTGTCAAATACTACTGAAGGTGAGGTTGAAATATCGCCCTCACAAATTTCTTCTATGGCATTTTCGTCATAGATTTTTGCAATGCCCCAAACTTCATCGCCTTTGATATAAGGCAGAATGATTGAGCCAACTGCACGATCTTTAAATTCTTTTGGATTGAGCACCGCAGAATCAGGATGATCCATAATGACGATCAAGCCATTACAGCGCTTTAAAAAATCATCATTCAAATAAAGTGATGAATCTCGCCATACATACTCACCAATTGATGATCTATAGGCTAGACCTGTTCCAGTAATACGAATCGCAAATAAGCCGATATTGGCATACATTTGCGGACTTGGCAGATGACCGTCTTTAATCAGTTCAGCCACATCATATTCAGTCTTTGCCATTGCGATTTTGAAAGCGATGTCTAAGCCGGGGTGCAAAGGCTGTGGAGGATTTAGCGGATCGCACCAATCATAGCCACTTGATTCATAGTTCAGCTTAACGGTGTCTTTTTTGACATCCCTAGCGATATAGGTGCAGAACTGTCCATCGTCATACAAGACTTCTAGTTTGCCATCCCATTTAAGTCCTGTTTCCTCAAAGCACTCTCGCCTTGCACATTCTTCTAAGGTTTCACCATGCTTTTGATGTCCACCGGGGACAGCCCAAGTGCCGGGGAAATCGCCACCGCCCATACCTCTGCGAATCAATAGAGTTTCACCATCACTTGTAACAAACATAATGCCTGATGCACGACCATTAGCGCCATCATGCTCAATCGGATCAATTTTCTCAGGAGTTGCAGGGGTCAGATCGGCTGCATTACCGCCAGCACGATAGGTTACGGAATCCGGTACGCAATTTGGTACGCTTTTACCGTCTTTTTCCTTCATGCCATATTGTTGATAGCCTTCCCAGCATGGGTCAGCATCAGGCTTTTCAGGGGTAGATAGGACTGTAGGTTCTTCAGGAATGTCCTCAGTATCGTCAGGCTTTTTTAGCATCTGAGTTAAAAGAAGATCCTCAAGCCATTTATTTTGTTCAGGGGAGTTATCGCCCCTAGCACGAGATACGAATTCTTTTACCAAGTCG
>Ga0007819_1000529_pt1 | contig 12878 bp, 28 predicted proteins | sample CryBogCBE07Jul09_FD_71203 | JGI IMG/M metagenome (GOLD analysis project Ga0007819, IMG submission 71203) | Freshwater microbial communities from Crystal Bog, Wisconsin, USA - CBE07Jul09 | ecosystem: Environmental > Aquatic > Freshwater > Lake | place: Crystal Bog, Wisconsin, USA | collected... | reverse complement strand
ACAATCCGCCGGACAGCAGCAGTAGGCCGTGGTGTAGTCGTCCACACCGTCTGAGGATTATCACCCAAACGCATACCAAACTGAAGCATATCCCAAACTTCGTCACCATTCTCCCAAGCTGCCAACTCATCACCCCAAGCCCAGTGATGCTGCGGTCCACGCAAACGATCAGGCTCCGAAGATGAGAAACCCTGCATTGTAGAACCGTTAACCAACCTGATTTTCAGTTCGCTTTTATTGTAGCTGTCAATCAAGTTAGGCGGTATCTGCGACAAAATTCCAGCCGGACCCTCAATGCAAACTGACTGGGCATCGTACCGGGTAGGAGCAATAATAGCCCCAAACGACTTTGGATGCTGCCACGCTTGCCACCACGCCCAAGCCGCCCCCATGCGCGTCTTACCAAAACCACGCCCCGCCAATGCCCCACAATACGACCAATCATCACCCTCAGGGATAACCTGATTAGGACGCGCCGTCTGTAACCACTTCAACCTAGCCAATATTGCCTCTTGGTTGAGCGGGTCTAGGGTGGAGATGTTGTCTTGGATGGCTTGGATGGGAGAAATCATAGATTTGAATCCGGGTGGGTGGGGGGTAGTCGATGTCGGGTACACGTCGCAAAGGGGGGTGTCGCCTCGTCGAGACGGACGCCGCGTCCATGCTGACCCTGACGCACCGTCCACATCACACGTCTGATCCTGCCTCTAGGACTGTCTGCGTGGGTGTAATGTCTATGAAATCCCTAGTCCTTGCCATCTCTGCCAGTGCTTTGAGTGCCTGTCCGATGTCTGACTGCACCTGTAGTGGCGCGTTGGCATCCCCTTTCATCTCAATGGATGACAGGCGTGGGTGGACATACGGAGCGGCGGCAATGGCACATTGGATGCGATCCGACAGCTTAACGCCCTCAGCATCCGCAGGGAGATGGATAATCCCCATCAGGAACGCCAGAGGAGTGGCATCAGGACCGGAACCGATTGAATTCATCACCTGATCCACGCTGAACTTGCGTAGGCTCCTATCACTTGTCCCTGCCTTGCGTCCTGCACCCAGTCTTTTCCCACCTCTAGCCATGATAACCCCATTGAACCGACACACCGTCGAATTGAATATAATCAATCCTGATTGATTTTACCATGTGCCTGTCTATTCCCTTCCCCTCTACTGGTGTGTTCTATCCCTCTCTCCCCTGCAAGCACGGGCATTGGCGAGCAAAAAATGCCCTGCCCTTGAGCCACCAGACTGATTCGTTTTTAGGGAGAAATGTGAGCGATTTTAGGACGCACCGTCCGATCGAATCACTCTAAGTGCTTGATAATATAGGATAAATACACCCACTTGACAACCCTGACGGAACGTCCTACAAACCCTTCAGGTTTGGTCTAAACACCACGCCGACACCACCGCTGTTTGACATTGTGAATACAAGGTTCTCTCCTGAGAGACGAAACCGGTCCGGTGAGGATCGGTCGTACGGCAGACCGTACCTGACGAGTCTAGGAGAACCACACCATGAACAACATCGAAATCACCATCATCGACACCATCCGCAAACTGGCTGGCGAAAACTACGACAAAGGCTACGGATGGCAAGTGATCGTCGAGTGCATGAGCGACGAGGAAATCCTCGAGCATTGCGGCGACACTCACGATCTCAAGACTGCTCTCCGCAACATCGGAGACTTCGTAGAAATCCAGAGCGAACACTACGACGAGATCGAGGCGACTGCATGGTAACAGGACGAAACTGGGAGCGATCCCAGTCTGCGAGTAAGGCTCGCACTGATGAGTCCATCAGCACAACAGGAGAACCACAATGTACAATGCCTACGAATTGATGCCCAACCTGCGGCGCAAGACTTTCGGTCCATTCGATACGGTCGCAGATGCAATCGAGTTTATCGAAGACAAGATCGGCGAGATCACCGTCTGCGAAGAAGACGAAGAACACGACGATCATTACGATGCCTTCACCAAGACCATGCGCGTCATATCGATAGAGCCAGTAGCATGAAGATCATCCTGACGGCAGTAGCCGAAATCATTGGTCTGGCGGGAATGCTGATTGGAATTTACACCCTTTACCTTATCCTCAATTAAGATCGAAACGGCTTACGAGCCGTCCACTGGTAAAGCCAGTGCTGATGAGATCAGAAACCAATAGGAGAACCACATGACCATCAAGTTCATTTCAGGACGCGAAGAAAACCCAAATGGTCGGTATCGGATATTCGGTATCGGCACAGTCGTGAAAACACCACACGGAACGGTGGGACAGGTGATAGCAATCTTCAGGAAACGACTGAGGATCAAGATACTGGCGACAGGTGATCTGCGCTTCTACCACCCAGTTGATCTTGAGATCATCAAATAGGACGAAACTGGGAGCGATCCCAGTCCACCCGTTAAGCGGGTGCTGACGAGTCCAGACGCACTCACAACAGGAGAACCACTATGAAACAATTCGTCACAATCAACCTGAACTGGGATTTAACCCTTGTTTTGCCGCTCGAGAAGAGCATTCAAATTCTCGAATTGCTCAACAATCCCGAAGTTTGGTTTGAGTCGAATTACAACGGATCGGACGACCACGTTGAAGCCGATCAAGGTCGGTCACTCGTTCAACGGAAGATCGGTAGCATCGAAACAAAAATTGTCCCTGCCTCTGAGCTGAACGAGATGATCCGCAAAGGCGGCGCAGAGCAAGTACGGCGAGACAGGCGGAACGCAGAACGAGCCGCTGAACGTGAAGCCAAGCGGCTGGCAGAGATTGCATAAAGATCGAAACGGGGAGCGATCCCCGTCCACCCGTAAGGCGGGTGCTGATGAGATCAGAAAACAGGAGAACCACAATGAAAGTTACTTATTTTACGAAGCCTAACCTGATGATTGCTAATCGTCTGGCTATCGCAAACAATCTCAACCGAAGTGTTGACTCGACGCAATTGTCGAAACTTCCAAGCCACCACAAATTCCCAGTTCTGACGTTGATGGATCATAACGGGTGTTGGCGGGTTAAGATCGGGATCACGATGAACGACAGCATCTACATCGACATCCCGATGGCAGTTTACAAAAGCCTGATCGAAACCATCGTGTTGGAGGACGCATAATGTATACGGCACAGATCAACTCACACGGCAATGTGATTGTCTGCAAAGGCGATGTTGAGCGCAACACCTACCGGATCGTGTTTCGCGGTTCGTATCAGGATTGCATCCTCTACAAGATGAAAAGGATTTAAGGACGAAACTGGGAGCAATCCCAGTCCACCCGTAAGGCGGGTGCTGACGAGTCCGTCAGACACAACAGGAGAACCACAATGGAGATTCTAACTTATACTCTCCCATCATTTTGGGCGGTTTATTTGTTTAACGACGATCCTTCCGGAATGGAGGACGACGAAATTAAAGCCGTCGATGATTGGATGGAAAACATGAAACTGCCTGCCCCTTCCGAAGTTTCGGAGGATAGCAGTTTTGTGCAATGGCATGACGCTAGAGACGTTTTTCCGTATGCGGCAGATTGCTCAGAATATTCCTTTTGCATTTTAGAGGAGACGACAAATGGATGATGGAATCACGATTAGCGAAGGCGGAACAACTTTTTCCGGACCGGACGCTATCCGCTTATACAGAGCAGTTGCCGTTCGGTCGGCGCTGAAGTTGGCAAAGGCAGGGATCAAGATCAATCGGTACACAACGACGACCGATTTGTTCAAGATCGCAACCGAGTACACTGGCAAAGCCTACAAGCGGGGGCAGTACGATCAAGCAATGGCAGATGTGACGATCTGGATCGATGTGATGCGGTCGGCAATACCGATTGTTGTCAAAGATCGTCATCAGGTGTTTCCGATAACGGTCGATGGAAAGGAGATGTTCCAATGATACCCAAGCCAGAAGACGAGAAGACGACCCGAGAAGAGTATCGGGCGATGGAGTTCCGCGATAGCGGAGGCTACGATCTGGACTACAACGACGAGTATTACGAAATCAACGACGACGAAGATGAGGAGAGCGAAGATGAAGATTGATGTTTACCGCAGTGTCCGCGATGGCGGATGGACAGCAGAGAACGAGATCGATCTAGGCAATGATCTCGTCCTTCAGCTTAAAACGACAAAGAGGGCAAAGGGCGTTGGCTGTTTCGCAAGCGTCCACAAGCGGGATGGAAACTTTTTGACGCACAGGATGTTTCAAGACTATTCCCGCGAGATTGCGAACGAAATGGGACGGGCGACTGAAAAGTTGGTCGCTCACGTTCACCAGAAGGGCTTAGACACGGTTCCTGAAATTCTGCTCGCCATTAGAGCGCAATACGGACTGCTCGAAGACGCATAAAAGACCGAAACGGGGATTTCGATCCCCGTCTGGACGTAAAGCGTCCACTGATGAGGTCCATCAGAAAACCGCAGGAGAACCACAATGCCTAACTGGTGCTTTAATAGCGTCTGCGTGACGCATGACGATCCTTCAAAAATTGCTGAACTTGCCGAGACATTTGATAATCGCAATATGTGTCAGCATTTCATCCCCTTTCCTAAAGGCGAATGGGAATATGAGTTCTGCGTTAACAATTGGGGAACCAAGTGGGACATTCGTTGCCCAGAAATTAATGGATCCGACGACCACATGCTCGATCTTTATTTTGAGACAGCATGGTCGCCGCCGATCAAGGTATACGAGAAAATGAAGGAACAAGGATACGTCATCCAAGCCGAATATTGGGAAGAAGGAGGTTTCTTTGTTGGTAAATGGGAAGACGGCAATGACCGTTGCTTTAGCCCTGATGAAGCCCCCGACGATATGAGCCACCTAGTTGCCAATTCCCACCCATTTCCAGACGAGTATGGGGATTTAACGACTGATGCACAATAGACCGAAACGGGGATTTCGATCCCCGTCTGGACGTAAAGCGTCCACTGATGAGGTCCATCAGAAAACCACAGGAGAACCACATGGGCGGATATGCAACGCTTGGATTTTACCAAGCCCAATTCGATACCTACCAGCAAGCAAAGGCGGGCGGGAAAGTTTATTCTGTTCGACTGGACTATGCAGAAGCACACGAGGGTCTTACTCAGAGCGCCGTTTGGGATGCCAAGGAAATCATTGCAGCGGTAAAGAACTGCTTTGGCTTAGAAGAACAACGGCTAAAGTACGTCCTATTGGATGAAAAAGACAACCTAATTGATGCGGGATGAGGAGGAATCCATGAACGACGATATCAAGATGACTCAGGAAGAATTAGCAACGATTATGTCACTTCGTTACAGGGGATATTCTATCATAATCTGGACACCGGATGAGTTACAGGGCGTTGATCCAGACATCATACAAGATGCGTCCGTGTCTTTTGGATGGGACGAAATACAAAACCAATTACAAAAGGATGAGGAACAATGACGTACAGCGTAGGAATTTACATGATCGACAAAGCCTATGGCGGTCCAGAGGAAGGCGGATGGTGGTATACATATGGTTCCCCCGAGGAGGAACACGCCCATCACACGAAGCATTTTGAGGATTACGATGCGGCGGATCGATATTCCGAAATGCTTTACAATCTCATCGTCAAGCCTTTGAACGAAGGACGTAAATCTATCGACTCGATGTTGAGCGAAGGCATTTACGACACTTACATTCAAGACGGTGATCCACGACCGTTTCCCGATCAAGTGCCGCATTATGAGTAATGGCATGAAACCGAAAGAACTGGACGCGATATTGAAGTCGCTTAACGAAACCAGATCAGGGTTTGCTCGACGGATCGGTGTAACAGATCGAACTGTCCGACGATGGTTAGCGGGTCAACACCCGATACCCCAATGGCTAGAGAACCTTGTCAAATCACGATGAAAATCGCCCCTGCCGGAGAACCACCAACGGCAGGGGCTTTTTGCTGTCTTACAGCAACCCTTGGTACTGCGCCTTAGCGTCTTCAGTGCCGCAAATAACCAGTACGTCATTCCAGTCCGCTCCCGTGGTCTGGGGGATCACCACACTTACATCCAAAAACTTAGATGCCATGCGCCACGCCAGATGGTAAGCCGCCATTTGTCCGGCGTATAGCTTATCATTGTCGCCAAAGATCACCAACCGCTTTACCAACGGTGGAGGTGTCCATTTCAGCAATATCGAGGCACTCACGACCGACCACGTTGGAATACCAGAGATCGACCAAGCCGAGATCGCAGTCTCGATCCCTTCTGCCACTCCTAGAACTTCACTGTATGGGAACAATCTAATAGCAGAACCCTCAGGCAAAGACCCTGCCATAAGCATTCGAGACTTTTCGATGGGGGCTTTTTCGCCATTAGCCGTCAAATACGTCCGGTGGATCGAAACAGGCTTATTGTCCGGACCAGTGATCTTGGCAACCATCGCAGGAAACTCAGCCTTCTCATCCGAGTGCCAGAGCGCAGGGTGAAAGCGTATCGACCGAGGCACTTCAAGCAATCCTGTCCTTTGGCTAAGATATTTGTGAACTGGATCGCCATCGACAACCTCTCTGGCTCCGCTCCACACTTCATTCAATGCTTTGCGGCGTTTTGCATCATCAATTGTTACGTCATTCATGGTCTTTACATATCCCCCCACAACCTTCTCGACCTCCGCCATTGCTTGGCGCATTTCCCAACCCTTCACTTTCGTCAGAAGAGTGAAACCAGTTCCCGCCCCACAATTGTTGCAGTGGAACGTACCCCTGTTCTCTTTGTCGTCAAAAATGAAACGATCCTTTCCACCGCACATTGGGCATGGTTGGTGTTTGCGATATTTCAAATTCAAGCCAAAGTGTTGCATCAACCCAACCCACTTGCCTTGGGCTTCATCAATCACGTTCATCAGAACGCCCTTTCCTTAGCCTTGTTCTCAGCCATTCGAGACTTGATCCATGTATGCTTTACCCAACTTCTGGTCTTGGCAGACACAGGCATTGGAACCTTGGAGAATTTCACATCGGGGTTTTCGTTGTATTTCTCTTTGAACTTATAGAAAGCCCAACCTTTCTTGTAGTTTTTCTCCTCTGCCATTGCGAGCAACTCACGCCAGAACCCTTCCTTCTCATCCCACGGCGAGTTAGCATCAAAGTATGACTTACCCTTTCCTTTGCCGCGAACTTCTTTCAATTCCCCATCAGCAACAAAGACACCCGCTTTTGGTTTCGTTTCGTACCCACAGGCAGGGCAAACCCTGATCTTGGCGGGTTTCATGTAACTGCACTTTGGGCAAACCTTTGGTAGCGGCTGATCCCACTCTTTACGCTCAGACGATCCCTGCCGTTTTTTCCCATCGTCGAGGACTTCATAGTGTATGTCGGTAACGAACCCGAGTCTTGCGGTCGTGTCAGAGTGATCGAGGATCAGGCAATCATCCTTACCGTCGAACATCCGCAATCCCCGACCGACGATCTGGCAGTAGAGCATTTCACTTTTGGTAGGTCTGGCGAGGATCAAGCACGACACAAACGGTAGATCGACCCCCGTGGTCATCACGCCCACGTTGCAAATGACTTTGTAATCTCCGTTCTTAAACTGTTTGGCGAGATCATCCCGTTCATCGAGCGGTGTCTCACCATCAACGTAAGCGGCGGCAATCCCCGCCCTGTTAAAGCTATCACAGATATTGGCGGCATGGGCGCGGTTGACGGCAAAACAGATCGTAGGTCGATCATCAGCCAACTTGATCCATGTTGAAACAATGTCCGCAACCAATGCCGCTTTGTTCATTGCGTTGCCCAGTCCGGTCATGTCGTAGTCTCCGGCTACCGTCTTGATCCCATCGAGGTCTGGCTTGGATGGGGCATAAACCCGAAACTTGGACAAATAGCCTTCGTCGATCAACTGTTGTGTGGTCGTACCAACAATTAGTTCATCGTAAAGTTTCCCCAGTCCCTTCGTCCAAGGCGTAGCAGACAGTCCAATAATCGGTATTTTGTTCCAATCTGGGTCATTGAACCATCTCTTGTAAAGATCGAAGACAACATGAGCCTCATCGATCATCACCAAATCAGCTTCCGGTATTTGACGGCGAGCCAATGTCTGCACTGAACAAATCTGAACACTGGCAGAAGCGTCAGTCAGTTCGTGCATCCCCTGCATAACGCCAATGTCAAAAATCCCATCTCGATTGAAGCTATTGATGGTCTGAGTAATCAGGCTGAGAGCGGGAACGGTAAAGATTACCCGCTTATCCATTCCCAACGCCGACCTGATAATGGATGCGGCAGTAGCGGTCTTTCCCGCTCCCGTAGGCATCTGCAACAAGAGGCGGCGATTACCCTTCGCAATCGAGTCCCGAAGTTTAGTCACCGCCGCCTCTTGATAGTCACGCAGTTCATGTTGCATCAAAGAACGCCTTCACGTTTCAGAATGTTGTAGACCCTAGATTGGCTGATAACGTGTATCTTTGCGATTTCAGCCTTACTCAAGCCTTGCATAAACTGGCTTATGATCTCTTGGTTCCGGTCGCGCTTTGCGACCCTCTCCCGATAAGCCATCAGATTTGCAATGCCAGAACCACGGTGATTGCTTTTCTTTGGTTTTTCAGGAGGTCTTTCTACAACTCCTGAATTTTTTTTATCAGCTTTGTATTTCAAAATTACCGCATTCAGCCCCTCGATGATCGTAATCGCGGTATTCATAAGGTTGAGCATCCTCGACACAAACGCCTCATTATAAGGCGGTCGTGTCTTGGTGATCTTACGCACATCATCGAGGAAATATTCCAATCCCGATTTCATGGTCAGAGCCTATCGTTTGAGGTGCGTTGCATCGTGTAGTGATACTCATGGTAATAGTAAGAAAGCCTTTCACCCTTCCGTTGGACAAGGCTGATAAGGTTCTTCTCCATCATCTTCCAAACATAATTAGCGACTTCTTCCGCTTCCTTAATACGTTCCCGCTCCTTGGCTAATTCGCCTGTGTAATAGACCGCCTCGTCTCCGGCTTTGGCATCGACAATCCAGTCATTGATCTGATTGATGTTCATCATGGTCGTTCTCTCCGTTTGTTGCACTGCACCATCGCAGTAGACACAGTTCCGCTTCCGCTATCCCCCTGATCCTTTACAGGATACAGATGCGGATACTGGGGGAGGGCTTTGAGACACCGTTTACCCACAGATGCCCCTTTGTCGGTGGGCCAGTCCGTCCCCCTAGTCGAAAGATACGACTATCATTGGGGTGTCTACGTCTGTGGTTATCCCCTCGTCTGCCCGACTACGGGGCCGTTGGAATGTCCCACCATCTACAGTGGGGTAAGTTCCGGCGGCATCCATCCGGTTTGTGACTCCGGCGCGTCCCTGTTCTTTTGTCGGGGGAATAGTCAAAGCCCCGTTAAACCCCTTGCCTTGCCGCTCTATCAGTTGTGGAGGACTGGGCGGTGTAGACTAGGTTTGTTCTTTTGCGGGGGGTTTTTTTGAACAGACACGAACTTGTGCAAACAATATCAAAAGTTTACAACTGTCTTGTCTGAACCGTCAGTCCCCGCGAAAGAACTTGGTTTGGTTCAGATGGCCCCGAGTAGAGCATAGCTCCTCGGGGCATCATTTTTTCAAAGTAATCCTGTTTTATCGTTCTGTCAATCGGCGGGTGGCTAACCTGACGCTGCTCTGCTTCGGATCGCCCAAGGCTGGGAAGCAGCAGAAATCAGCCGCCCCGCCTATCTTTGTTATCCTTTTTGATATAAAACCGTCAAGAAAATAATTTATGGCTCGGTAATCCGAAACAGGGAATAAAATTATGCCTAATCCTAAACTTAGCGTTGAGGTAATGGTTGATACAATTCGTCTCTGGGAATTAAACGGGCAATCTATCGCACAAGCGGCTCGGTCGATTAACATCAACCCAGATACATTTGGTCATAGATTAGAAAAAGCAAAACAACATTTCCCCAATGGCTTGCCGAGAAGTGAACACGTCCAAGGGCGATGGACTTATCCTCGGATGGTGCGAATCAACGCACCAAATTCCAGATGGATCGTAGGTTCCGATCTCCATGTCTGGACTGGTGAACCAACCCTAATTTACAAAGCCTTCTGCGCCGTCGCCAAGAAACTCAAGGTAGACGGTATTATTTTGAATGGTGACATCATTGATGGTGCGCGAGTCAGTCGTCACCCTGCCATTCGCGGAAGCTCGGCTCCGAAGATCGATGTCGAGATTGAGACGGCAAAGAAATGGCTCAAGCTGTTACCCCATGCAAAGCACAAGCTCTGGGCGATGGGCAACCACGATTTGCGAATCGACAATTACATTGCCGCTAACGCTAACGAGCTGAGTGATTATATCCTGTCCCTTTCAGAACACTTCAGGGACTACACATTTTCCTTTGCCTTCGAGCTAAACAATACCTTAGAGGTCAGACATCGTTTCCGTGGAGGCATCCACGGTGCATGGAACAACACCCTGCACAGCGGGATGAACATTGCCACTGGGCATACGCACCAGCTGCAAGTAACAGCTATGCGCGACCGTAACGGTTCGAGGTGGGGGATTGAGACTGGAACACTCGCAGACCCATTTGGTCCGCAGTTCGAGTATTCAGAAGGATCGCCAAGCCGCTCTCAAATGGGCTTTGCCGTTATCACCTTCGGGGAGAATGGCGAGATGTTTCCGCCGGAGCTTTGCGAGATGGTGGGTGGTCGCCCCATATTCAGAGGCGACCACGTTTTGTAATCAGGCTTCTTCAGCTTCTTCTTCAACTTCGAGTTCAGCTAATTCGCCTTCCTCGGTGATGTAAAGGACAGGCAGCTCGATAGCTTCTGCCATCTTCTCGATCTCGGAAGTCAAGTCTTCAAAGTCTGCACCAATGGCGGCGATAACCGTATCGTCCCAGTCTTCAATGTTGCCATCAGCATCGTAGTAAACTTCGATGATCGTGTAGAGTTCGTCTTCGTTCCACAGAACGCGATAGTTGCTTTCCATTTCCGTAACCTCTGGTGTGGTAAAAGAGATGGCCGAGATTTCGACCGTCCAAGTCGTAGTAAACATTGTGTCTGTCCTTCTGTTGGCGACAAACGCAAATATACCAGAAATTTGGACGGTCGTGTGACAGTTAAGTGCTTATTTCAGACCTATAACCCATACTTGGCTCCCGCCACCAACGTATGTAACGAGCGCTTTCATGGGCATCTTTTGCCGGATACCCTTCAGAAATAAGCCATTCCCCAATATCTACGGGAGCTGGTTCAGGTAATGGTTTAGGAAAACCATATTTCCAACCAGAAGGAGGATCAACCCAAGTTGTATAACTTGTGGGAAGAGTCAGCCCAGACAGCTCAACGAACATTTTAAGTCCGGAAAGCTGTAGCTGAAGCTCCTTGATTGTCTCCTTGTCCTTCTTGATGTCATCAACAAGGTCAGAATGGGATTTCGTCATCTATGTTTTCCTGATGACTACTCTGATTAGTCTGACCAGCTTTTTCCTCTTCGACTTTAAACTGAAGAGAATAGAACGGACCCTTCGATCCTATCTTATGCCAACCCGCCACCCTCATCTTAACGCCATTGATGGTTGCATCCCCCGTAATGTCGGGTTGGCTGTCCAGTTTTTTGTACTTGTTCTTGGAAATAATTCCGCTGTTATCGTACTTTGTCATTTGCTGTCCAGTTCATCAAAATAGTGTGGAAATGAGTTGTAGTCGTATATAAATTGAAGGGCTTTATCGTAGTCATCGAAGCAAGCGGTATCAAAATAATGCCCTGAATTTTTATATAGAAGCTGAACTTGATACATTAAAATGAGATTATCGCCTTCCTGCTGTTGTTCAACCATGATGCGCCATTTTGGTTTTTTCTCAAAAAGGCTTTTCAGCTCTTTAATAAATCGAATCATTCCTCTTCTCCTTTTTCAACAAATACGGGCGTACCCTTGCCCATCCACGATCCTACGACATTGTATTCCATCCACTCAACGGCATCGTCGTAGTTCATACCGTCCCTCTCCATTAGGATTTCGACACACTTACTGTAATCGTAAACCGCTAATTCTTGGCTAAATTGGCGACCCATGCCAATTAAAGCTCCATCAAAGCCATCGGCTAATAACGTGTCATCTTCCATTAATTTACCCTCGACACGATTATAAGCAGAAGGAATATTACCCAAAAATGAAACATCACTCACCCCTCAATAGTTACGATTAAGAAAAGCACACCTAACCAAAGAGCAATGAATAAAAACATCACTTGCCCTCCTTCAGTGCGTCAGAAATTATCTTCAACAACGTCTTCTTAATCGCAGAGTAGGTGGTAATCCACTGATTAATGCCCCTATCTAAATCGGTTAATGCTTTACGCAGCCGCTCAATTTCGTCGGCGGCATCAGTAATTGTTTTTGGCATGAGCCGTAACGCTTCCCGCAACCGTTCAATCTCGTCGGCCATTTCACGCACGACTTTTATGCGTTGCAATTCATGCGTTTGAAAAGGCTGACCAGTTGTTTCTAATGGAAAATGTTGCCTTGCTTTTTCAAGGATATCCATCACTTACTCTCCTTCTCTTGCTTTTTAGCCACAATCTTCTTCTTCATTTGGCCGATCTTTTGGCCGATCTTTTGCAGCTTCCCGCAACCGTTCAATTTCGTCAGCGGCTTTTTGAAACGCATCCCAATAAAGGCGGGATTCTTTCCGCAACCGCTCAATCTCAGCGTCTTTTCGTTCAATTTCAATTTCAAGCTGTTTGATCGTCTCGTATTGTGTCCAGTCTTTTGCCATCACCACTGCACCTCCCCGTTAATTCCCACAACCATAGCTTCCACAATTTTCATTGCAATCTGTTTTTCCGATAGGGCATTTCCACGGCCAAACTTGTAAGAATTGCTTACCAGTTGACAAGGATTCCTTGACAAGTGCTTCTGCTTTTTCCCGCTTA
>Ga0007819_1000528_pt1 | contig 12879 bp, 14 predicted proteins | sample CryBogCBE07Jul09_FD_71203 | JGI IMG/M metagenome (GOLD analysis project Ga0007819, IMG submission 71203) | Freshwater microbial communities from Crystal Bog, Wisconsin, USA - CBE07Jul09 | ecosystem: Environmental > Aquatic > Freshwater > Lake | place: Crystal Bog, Wisconsin, USA | collected... | reverse complement strand
CCAGTAACAATCTGTTGAATTATTTTTTGTGTGCTTACGTCCAATGTTGCCATTGAAGACTGTATAGGGCTTAGATTAAGTGCATTACCTTCTGAGTCTAACCAAGCACCACTTGCATCTTGATACCAACCATTTAATGCTGCGTTTGTTGGGGTAAACTCTGGGCTAACAACACCAGGTATTTCACTACCTATGTAAGAAGTCGCAGCAGCAATTGCAACATTTTCTAAACTACCCCCATTCGCCGCGGTTACAGCAGCAGAAGCCACTGGGTAGGGCACATCTAGTGCGACAAGGGCTAGTGTTTCAATAGTTGGCAGTGGATTACTGGCAATGTTCTGTAACGTGCTGCCAATGGTCTGTACGGCGCTACCAACTATATTTTCAGCACCATGAATTAAATCACTGAACGCATCACCAATGCCACCAATAACGTCGCCCATTTAGACCTCCACTACAAAATTAATCATGCCAGATTTTGACCTACCCGTCTCTTGCACAGGTATTCCCATTCTTTCTATGACTTTAATTAATCTTGGGTCTTTAGTTTCTCCGTGTCCTTTTTTGTATCCAGCTTTTTTCATTGCCTCAAAAAAACCTTGAGCATTTCGCAACATGTTCCTTGGTGAGTCAGCATCTATTAAACCAAATTTACACTCACCTTTGTTAATAATGTGAATGAAAAAAAGTGTGTTGCCCTCACGTATGATACGGTTTTCTGGCTTACTTAATAAATGATGAAGTGCTGCATAGGTTTTATGAAATGATTTTTCTTTACCATGACGGCGTAAAGCTTCTAATACAATGTTCTGAACCGACATTCTTCCAGACGGATCTTTAGAAGGGTGATCAATAGCTGGACTATTATCCGCTTTCAACCCTGCTTTTACTTTAGAAATGTCTGGTGTTGTATTCATTCTATATCTACTAATGCAAAAAATAAGGTGTTTTCGCCCTAGATTAATGGCTTTTACCATTAATAATTAATGTTACTTCTTTAGCCCAATCTTGCCAATTTTCAAATGTTTCTGGGTTGGGAACTGGAAATGCAGAAAACGTAAATGTACTAGCAATTACTGTGGCTGTATCTTTCCAATTTTCTTCTGGGTGGTAGGGTATGTTTAACTGACCATAATAAATAATAAAATTACCATTCCAGTCTTCCCAGCTTGATAATTCTGGGTTAAATGGAAAGAACTGTTGGTTAATTTTATTGACATAAGTTGTCACGGTCTTTCGTCTCCGTACTCAGCTGTAATCATTAACCTACCCATTTCAAAGTTACCATCAATAGCGTTAGATTCAAACTTTAAACGCACTAAACGATGTTCTATGCGTAAGTCAATCTTATCTGTATGGGGCTCAAAATAATAAGGTCCAGAATCCTCTTCTACCGAACTATTAGCAAACTTACGACCCAATATTGTCATTGACATAGTGCCAGTTTGTAAAAAGTTTGGTTCAATACGACGAAGATGCATACGACGATTAACACCAACCAATCCGTCTTCACTTGGACTACCTGTTAACCAGCTAATATCACTGGTAGTAATGCTTGAGTATACAGCCACCTCATTAGTAAGGTTAACTTGATTTTGACCAAACTCATGCTGCCAAATTGTATACCCGCTTGTTTGATGGTATACCAAAGACCCAGCAAGTACGTTTAGGCTGTTTGATCCCGTAAACGTAATAAACGTAACCCCGGGTGTTCCAATTGTTGTGTTATAAATAAATGTTGAAGTTGCTACTTGATAGGTTTGCGTTGGATCTTGGGTTAATGAAAAACTCAAAATACTACCTGGTGGGAATATAGAAGTCACATCTCCAGAGATATACATCTGATTATTTGTTGGCGCCGGTTGACTTGCTGGGTGTGTTATTACAGTGTAGGGTTTACTAAATGATGGATTATAGTTCCAGTCCGCCCATATAGGCGTTGGAAATAATTCTGTAGTATATCCACAAGAACGTTGTGCTCCTACAGCTTGTCCAGCATCATACCAAAGTTTATCTTTAACGTTGTAAATAATGGCATCGGTACATTCTGTTGCCGTGCCTCTTGGATAAAAGAACCAAATCTCATTATATCTTGGCACCTTAGTGGCCCAGACTTTTTGACGTTGTGTGTAGTTTAGGTTATCAAATAGGTAATTTATATTCTTATCATTAGCCACTACTGATACACTTCCGTTGTACATATAGAAGCGATCAACACCCATCCAAAAATACACGCCATCCATCTCTACCACCGAGTTCGATGACATGATAGAGATTTGGCTTGAAACAATATCATAGTTCCAAAACTGACTCACTGTTGCCGTACTAGACGCTGATGAGTTAAATGAAACACGAATTAAACTATCTGTTGCCCAGAATAGCCCAGCTGGTGAGTTAGTACCACCACGCATTGGCATACCCTTAACAATCTTGGAAGCAGCAACGTTGACTTGGTTAGCCAGTGGGCCATTCCAGTCATAAAAATTTTGTTGAGTATAGGTGCTACTGACGTTGTTATTAGCGATATAGCCGTGTGATCCATACACAAAAATAAATGGATACAATACACAGACACCACCGTCTACACTGATAGGTTGATAGGTAGGGTTTGAGCCCGCACTATCCGATAATCCACTAAATGTCCACGTGTTACCAGATGTCGGTGTGATGTTACCAACCAATACCTGTGATGCTACACCATTATCAACGTCAATAAGGTTATACCCAGGATGTGCTAGTACCTGAAGCTGGCCACCTTGTGGGCTGAATTGAGAGTCAAACTGCCAAGTTATTCGGTACGGTCCAAAGTTTGGATCGGGTGTAAACGCTGGTACGTTATTTAACCATACTGTTGTTGGGCTACCACTAATGGTGCCAGTAACGTTAACCGTTGTGTTAGGTGATGAATAGGTTGCTGTTGTGGTAACAAAGTTAACGGGTGATGTTTGACTAAATATAACATTGGTGCCAGTTGGAAATAACGCAGTTACGTTGCCAGCAATTGTAAAACTAGAACTTGTTTTTGATACTAAAGTAAAAGGCACTGTACCTGGCAGTACACTTACTGCAAACGGTCCACTACCTGTGCCGTAGTTAATCCCACAAGTAAAAACATCTAGCTCTTTATAGTTACCAGCAAATATGTAATTAACACCGTTGTATGGCTGTGATACCATGCCACGATAAATGCCAATGTTACTAGTGAACAATGTACGGTAGCCACCCATCTTTTTAGGGTCACCACGTTGAAACCTACACCACACACCGTCAGTGTATTGGTCGTTTTGAAACTGTGTACCATCGCGCTTAATACCAGCCGGTATTGCTAGGCTATAAATTGTAGTATATTGTGAACTATCTTGTTGCTTATTATCAGCGGCCATTTAAAACGTCCCACCACTAATCAACGTGGCATTAAGTTGAGCACTGACGGTTACTAATGGGGCGGATAAGTTGGTGGCGTTGATGTCAATCATTTCAACGGCGTTTGCAGATAATCCTAAAATACCAATACCACGCAAGTACATACCCGTAGTAGCATCGTTTAAAAAAGAATATGATGGCGCACCAGCGGTGCCGTTAATTGCTTTAAACGTTGAGGATGATGATGAATTTAAGACGTATAAGAACTGACCATCACTTAACAATGTATAAATGTTACCTGTTGATAATACAAGCGGTGCCTGGCTACTTCCTTGGTTTTGGAAGGTAATATTATAGCCAGTCTGGTTTGTATTATTTACTAAAATATACAGCTGAGTAATCGCTGGTAGTGTTACAGCCAGTGTTGTGCTACGTGATCCAGACTGAGCCACGTAGGTTTGAATAATAGGTGAGTTAGATACTAGGTTTAATGTGCTACCAGAGATGGCATCAACGTCATACGTAGCGGATGTAAACACCACGTTATTAGGTGTAGTCCAACCCACTGTAATGTATTGATTAGCACTAGTATCAAAAAATATGAATCCAGAGTCACCTGGGTTGGTGTTAATAGAAGACAAGTTGTTAATGGTTTGTGGTGTTGGCGGTGTAAACGTTAGTGTACCAGTACCACTGTTTCTAAAAGCAATATACCAGCCTGTTGTAAGTGTGGCTACTGATGGAAGTGCAATGTTACCAAGACCACTTAGCCAGTTATAGGTTGACCCACGATTAGAGTTGGTGATTGTTGGTGCCACAGAAACATCAATAATGTTTTGTGTAGTTGCTAGTTGACCATTAACCGTTGTTAAACCAGCACCAGCCAATGTTGCTGCATCGGCAGAGGATGTTCCTGTGCCAAATGTTACGTTACCCCACGTACCTGCAGCTGTTGAATTGTCTTGTAAATAAAAGTATTTAGATACACCAGCGGCAACAGTTACAGAGTTACCACCAGAAAAATCTTTGATAACAAACGAGTTAGAACCAAGGTTGCGAAATAAAATATCAGCACCTACAGTGCCCTGGTCTGCCTCTGGAAGACTAATAGCAAGCCCCGTTGTTGTCGCTGTACAGTCAATGATACGTGTTGCTGGAACCTGACCGGTTCCTTGGTTAACAATTGCTGGCCAAAATAGTGGTGTGTTAGACCCGAACGAAAGTGATGAGTATGATACGTCCGTTGGTGTAACAATGGTACCTGTAAATGGTGAGGTAAATACTGGAGTAGTCATATATTAAGGTTCCTGAATCGTAGTGTTTCGATCTATACGACGTGAATCGTCTTCTTTCTTTAGTGAGGTTATTGCATCTGTGTAATATTGCTTCCACACTGGAAGTTTATCTAACGCTTTTAAATAACCTTGTGCTTGTAATAAAGCACCATATAACATCGCTTGCGGGGCAATTTGTGTCCATAAATTCTGCTGGTTAGTAGCATCTAATGGCTGTATTTCAGCGTAATAAATAATTTCTACCGGATAAGATTGGTTGGGTGCTGGGGCAAAATTCCAATTACTATAATCATAGTCAGCATAATACAAAGGCTGACCACCAGAAGATTCAGAAAGATACATTGACACATAGTCTTGACCACGAAGTTTAACTGGCTGACCATTTACTTTCATAGACACTGTTTTACGCCAACGTGATGGTTTATTTAACACAGTTTGGTTAGTAGCCAAATTAGTTTCCACAACAATCAACTGCATGTAAGTCTTTAACTCAGCCGCAATAGAAGACTCAGTAAGTGCTATAAGGTTTGGGATTTGAGCAATAAAGCCATCGTCATCACGCTCCATATAGTCAATAATATTCGCTACAAGCGAATTGTAGTTCATTATTACGCTCATCTTGTGTAGTAACTTATATTAGGTTGCAAGTATATGGGGCTACGATCTCTGTCCTCTTCACTAGCCTGTAAGAACGCTTTCTCTGCCTGTGCTTCTAAATATGTGATTCTATTTAAATCAACATCAGGTAACTGCAATGACATGGAATGTGACAACTGTTTTTGTATACAATTAATCCATCGGTCTGGTACATAAATTTGATTAGTTAATGATCCAACGTCCATCATTTGTTTTTCGACAATCAACTGAAACATTTGATATGGGTTGTTAGGCACGGGCCATAGATACATAGATGGCTCAATTGTACGGTCAAACCAATACTGCAATGAACGAACAGATGGGAATTGCTTGTTGGGTAGGTTCCAATAATCATCACGATTAAGTCGTGCTAGTGGAATAACTTGTTGACTTGTTGAGAATACAATTTGACGTACAGAGAATGTTGTTGCAACAGTCTCACGCAGACGATAGAACAAATGTGGCTCTGTAATTGAAATATTGTAATACTGCCACTGTTTATCCGTCATGGTGATGGATGGAAATGTCTGTTTTGTAATCCAGTTAATTCCATCATCACTATACTCATACACAAGGTTATAAGTTTGTGTTGTGTTGTTTGGTGCGTAGCAGTTCCAACCAACGTAGTAAACGCTCTGTGCTTGCTGATAACCAAGCCCTAACCAGTTTTCTGAAACTGTTGAGGTTGCAAGGGATGTTAGTGTAGAATTTTGGTTGAACGCGTTTGGTGATGTTGAGTTATCTGTCGGTAAGTAGGTAGATGCTTGAATGTTTTGAACATACACCCAGTTAGCCTCACGAACATCGATAACAGTCTTTGGTAGTATTAATTGTTGTTGCTGTGTAAGAGCACCATAAAGTTGGTTCTCTAGTAACCATAAATTAACACCAAGGTTGGATAAATTTTGCAAATTATAAAACAACGCCTGTTTAGCCGCTTCAATATATTCAGGCGTCATTTCTTCTGCTGTTTTACCAGCATCACGATAAGCAAATGAAATTAACTGATCAACATTGATTGTTGTTTGACCAGTTGTATTACTATAAGCCATGTTATCTTCCTCGGCCAGAAGCTCGTTTAGTTACTTTTTGAGGTAATTTATTAGATGCAGGTCCAGCTTTTACAAATTCTTTACCAACCTTTTTAGGTATGCCTAATGTGCTTTTACCAGAAGCCGCGGCATACATCGCGGCTTGCTGGTCTTTTGATTTGTATGGCATTACTTCTTACCTGCACGACCACCACGTTTTTGTGCTGGCATTGCACCCATCGGTGCAGTTGGTGGTGTTTGTGGTGCTGGTGGTTGAGTTGGAGCTGGCTGTGGTGCATTATCTTGCCCCATTCCAGCTAATCCCATAGCCATATTTTCACCAGGACTCATTTGTTTACCAGCCATTTGTTGCATTCTTTTAGCTTTTAAATACTCAGCATTTTCTTTTGCTGCTTTAGCATTTTGTGCTGATGAACCCATAACGTAATCCGATAGTTTGCCAACCAAACTACCGGCTTGCATCTTTTTTATTTTACCACCTTTCTTAAACCCTTCACGGATTTCTTCAGGTTTAAATGTGTCTTTCATAGCACCACTAGCTTCAGTTCTTGCTGTACGAGCTGGCTCGTCTATTTTTCTAACTGCCTCTTCTGGGCTATATCCTTCAGCGTCTCTTCTAGCAGAATCTTTTGCTTCTTTAGCAGCTTGTTTTTCTGCACGTTTTGTTGCTTCTCTAGCCGCTTCTCTAGCTGCTGCTTTTTCACTAGAACGTACTACACCTTTAAGCATACCTTTTAATATACCACCCGGTGTAACAAAATCTTCTGGATGTGATTCTTCCAATGGTTTATCGTATTCTTTTAATCTTTTTTGGTTTTGACGACTTTCATAACCAACTTGTTTTGAACGTCTATCATTTTGATCTGAATAATCTTTAGGACCTGGTTTAGGAGAAGATTTAGGAGCTGGTTTTGCTGTTGACTTAGGTGTTTCATCAGAATCTTTTTTACCAGTTTCCAAAAACTTCATAGCACGGGCACGAACATCATCACCAATGGTGTTGCTCTTATTATCACGCATATCAATAACTTCACCACCTTCTGCGTATTTATTAGGACCACCCTTAGCACCAGTTGGAGCCGCCGCAGACTTACCAGATTGTTTGCTCTTGATATATAGGTCTTTGTGCCCTGCTGGCTTGCCTTTTTCTTTTTCTACATCTGAGCCTTTAAACGCTGGTTTAACAGCCGCTTTTGATGGAGCACCAGCCTTACCTGGTTTAATATCTTTAGTTTTCTTGATGTTATCTAAATCACCAGCACCTTTTTTAGCTTCATAAACATTAGAAACAGATCCACCAACTTTAAATTTACGAACAGTTCCTGTTGATTTTTTAGAACGACCACCGCTTTTTAATTTAGAAAGATCTGTTTTTTCTTCATGCTGTTGTTTGTCGTGCATTCCAAAAGCTTTTTTAACAATTGCTTTATCTTGCTTTTCATCTTCTTTTTCTACAGAGCCACCTTTTCTATAGGCACTTCCACCGCCACACATTTCTTTTTTAGCATGACCACCTTCTTTAAAGTGCGCCATTTTAGGTAGTGTTTTAAATCCGTCCATTTTATATCCTCGAGGTTAATATTGTGAATAGGATGATCAGTCCTTATATCTACTAATGCATAAAACTAGGTATTTTCGCCCTTAAATGGTGTTAAAAATAACCTTTTTTCGGCTTCTCTACGTGGCATTAAAACAATGGGTCTATTCCACATAAGGATGGCTTCAGCCGCGCCTGCGTAGTCTTTTTGGTTTAATCTTTTAACCACGGAAGAACTTTTGAAAGCGTTTGCCCCAATATTGAAACAGAGGCTGTATAGGGCGTCGTATTGGTTCTGGTTAAGGGGTACCTTCACAGACGATGTAATCGCCTCGTCACACCAGCTTAAATCGTGTCTAAGTAGGTTTTTAACCTCTTCGTCTGTTAGTGTTGTGTTAATGAGGTGTGGTTCGTCTGGTTTAATAAGGTGACCAACACCAATCGTCCATAAGCCTTTGACGTCTTGGTAGGCCTTATTACGCTTTCCTTCAAACCTAATAATCGTGTCTAGGGTGGATTGTGTGATTGCCATAATTGCACTAATTTCTTGGTCTTTATAATGTGTGAATAAAGGCAGTAAGAGTGCTGCCACTACAACAACTATAATACATTTTTTCATTATTTCTCAGTCGGGGTGGATTTCCATAGCATTTGGTCTTTTGCCTGACTGCCGTTAGACGAACCAAAGTAGAATGATATCACCTGTTCTGCCTTGGCTGATAAATAGCCCACCAGTGTGCCCGCCATGGCGGATTCAATTTTTGAGTACCCCATCAGTGTGCCAACAGTCACGCAGATGAATGATACCACAATAATGATTGCTAGTGAAGGGACCAGCGTAGACTTAACCTCTGTTTGCATAGTACGCGCCGACTTTCTATCATCAACGGCTAGTGCCTCAAAGTTTAAGCCTAACTGCTCTTCTGTCTTTTTAAGTTCGAGTTCTGCTATTTTAACTTGGGCAATTTGGTCGGAGGTCATCTTGCCGTCGTCTAGCATCTGTTTGGCGGCTTCTTGAGATACCCCGAGTACCTTTGAAACAGCCTCGTAGGCAAGACCACCCAGCGGTCCGCCGATTGCTGTTGCGATGGTTGGTGCGATGGTTTCTAACCAGGACATATTACTTCTCCTGTAGTTTGTCTAACTTGTCTTCAATACGGTGTATAGCTTTTAGAACCTCTTCCCAGCGGTCAGAGAAGTCGTCTTTGTGTACATAGTTTTCAGCTAGGTGGGTGCGCAAATCGTGAAGGTCGTTCTTAAGGTCCTGAACGGCCGTCCAGAGTTCCTTACAAAACCAGCCAATAGCCACACAAATAAGTGGCAGTACGGTGTTAATAAGTGTCTGGACGTCCATGTTATTCCTGTTTAGGTTGTTCTGCTTGTACGGGTTGGGCGCCTTGATCAGCCGCCTGTTTCTGTACCTCAGCAATTAACCCAGCAACTTCCACAAACGGGCGTGTTCCTAAGTATTGCATGATTGCGTTTAATAATTCAGTTGACAAAGTGATCTTATCCATTACTTTTCCATTTAAAAAAAAATCCGTCAAGGTAGGGTGACGGCTTCCCTATGAGTATTATATACTAGTTTGTTTGCCAAGGCAACGGCTGTTGTGAAGGACTTACTGGTGGGTTTACGATGCTGTTAATCTGACCATCAATAGACGCTTCCAAATTAGCAACTCCCTGTGGTGTGAGAACAGATTGCACCCAGCCGATGACCTGCGCCTCTGTGAGTTCGTTGTACGGTGTGAAGCTGTTGCTTGTTGCGTCTACGGTGAACTGCACGTTAACGCTTTGGCTTGCTGTTACTGGTGGTGTTGCGCCGTTTGAGCCTGTTACCAATGCACTAGCAAGCACCACATAGTTCGGGTTGCCGTCTACCGTTGGTAGGGTTGACATAGAGGTAATTTTCCACACGTAAGAATTAGACATATTATTTCCTTAAAATTTGATAATTAGAAACCACAACAAAACTATAAACTAAATTGAATAAAATAAACATCACTACAACCAAGTCTATTTCAATAATAAAAAAAGTATAAAGGTGTTTTGTTGCTAGGTAAGCGAAGATGGCAATAAGTATAGACTTAGCCACAGCAAAGCCACCAATCACTCCAATTTTGGAGAATAACCACTCCATCACAGCGTTGCCTTCGTGTCCTTTGCCTGATTGAATAACATTGTAAGTTGTCCAAAAGTCTAAGAACTGAAGTATGACGAATATAGCGAATAGGATTAGGTTCATTGTTTAGCCTTTAGAAGTGCTTCTAATGCTTCTATTTTTGCGTTAAGTTCTTGAATGGCTTTGACCAATCTAGCAGTTGTTTTATCCCAACCCGCAATCATTTTCATTCCATCTTCACGCTCACCAACAGAATCAGGATAAATTTCTTCCATTTCTTGGGCAATAAAACCAATTTGATGACCACCACCTTCAGATTCTATGTAATCAAACTCTGTAGGTCTAAGAGCAAGAATATTATCAAGTTGTGGTGGTAAATCAACAATGTTTTGCTTTAATCGTTTATCTGAATATGTACCAAAAGCAGCGGTATTAGCACCATTGGCTGTAATTTGTCCTGAACCAGCAGAATTATTATTTAAAGTAAAACGAACAAAAATTTGGCTTGTGGTTGTATTGTTGTCAAATTTACCAAAAATAGCTGCGGGATTTCCAACATCGCCCGTAACGCCTTGACACGCAAAAGCTGGTGATGTGTTGGCAGATGGAACAACAAATATTCTTGAGCCGTTTGTATTGCTTGTAGTACCCACCAACAAATTACCACTTGAATCAAGACGCATTTGTTCGCCACTATTACCAAACCTTAAAATATTTGATGTGGTATTGCTTCCTGCTGTTGTTCCTATGTAAGCACCATTGGTAAAGAAACCAATATTTAAGTATCCATAAGTAGCAGTGTTTGCAGTATCAAGCGATATTTGATTAACAGCAGAACCATTTGAAACTACTAATTGTCCGTTGGTTGGAGAAGTTGAACCTATTCCCACATATCCATTGTTGTTCACAACAACTCTAGGATTACCAGCACCATCACTTAGAACAATGTAGTTACTTGCTGTGCGAATGTCTAAGCCACCTTGATTGCCGTTGTATGCTCCGAGGATTGTGTTATAAGAACCCGTAGTAATTAAACCACCTGAACCTTGATTAATTTGCCCAGCAGCACCAACAAAAGTATTATATGAGCCTGTTGTTAAACTTGCACCTGAACTTACACCTATTGAAGTGTTTCCACCTCCACTTGACGACCCCGAAACGCCTATTCCAGCTTGTGTTCCTAAATAAGTGTTTGACCCACCTGTGTTATAAAACCCAGTTTGGTATCCTAAATAAACACTGTTTGCACCAGTAGTATTACTATACCCAGCCTGATAACCTACTGCTGTGTTGTTTGAGGCTGTTGATGTAAACTCCAAAGCTTGCATACCAACAGCTGTATTGTAGTTGCCTGATGTTAGGTTATTTAATGCACCAAATCCAAATCCTGCATTGTTTGAACCTGAAGTAACACCATTTAAAGAGCCATTACCAACACCTGTATTGTTATTACCTGTAGATGTTCCACTTGCACCATAGCCTGATTGATAGCCTACAAATACGCTTGTTCCACCTGTTTGATAATAACCAGCCTGATAACCTACTGCTGTGTTGTTAGATGCTGTTGTGTTAGAGTTTAATGCCTGAGTGCCTAATGCAACATTATAGCTTCCTGTTGTATTCAGTAATAAACTGTTAACACCTACTGCTGTATTTTGTTGCCCTGTTGTGTTTGCATTTAATGATTGATAACCAATTCCTGTGTTATATCCAACCCCACTATTTGAGCCAGCTAAAGCATTTAAACCTAAAGCAGTGTTATTACCAACACTACCACCACCCAATCCAACAGTAAGACCATGAATACTTGCATCAGCGTTTGGTAGGCTTAATGCTCCTGAGTTGGATAGGGACATTTGCTGGGTGAATGTTATGGCTGTGCCAGCAGTTCCTGAGGGGGCTGTGTACCACCTATGTTGTCCTAATGTTTGTTGATATGAACTTGCATAATCTGTTGAAATATATTTATCGCCAGAAGCATAATACCAATTTGCAGATACATAAGAATTATTAGAATATCCACCAAAACTTGCATTTTTAACTTGTAATGCGGTAACGGTACTCCAAGCACTAGGTGTTACTCCTAAGCCTAAGTTGCCTGATGCGTCAAGCGTTGCATTAAGAGAACCTGCTGACCACAATTCAAAAGCAGTAGAAGCAGTAAAACCACCAGCAAAAGCATTTCCACTTGCTCTTGTCCCAAATCGTGAAGTTCCTGCTGGATTAATTACGCCTGTTTGAACATCAACTGCTGATGCTGAAGTAATAGTAAGTTGATATGTTGGACTATTTGTTCCTATACCAACTTTACCATCATACTGAAGACGCATTACTTCTGTAACACCAGCTTGAAACGCTAAATTAGTTGCACCACCTGATACTAAAGCTTGAATAGTCTGTGTTGAACCATTACCATAAGTTGCTAATAAATTAATTCCGCCAGGGAATGAACCACCTGAATTTAAAAGTCTTATTTGAGCACCAGAAACATCTAATGGATAACTAGGACTACTTGTGCCTATACCTACATTACCACCTGAAGCCTGTAAAGCAATATCAGAAGGACCAACACCAGCATTTATACCTTGAATATTTACAATATCAGTTACAGCAGATGCCCTTGTAAATTGAATGATTCTTGTACTTGTTGTACTATCATCACCAATGTATGCAAGCGTTGTAGTAGCACTTGTGCCAAGACGAGCAATTCCCGTGTTACGCAATGTGCCTGTTACATCAAGAGAATAACTTGGGCTAGATGTGTTTACACCTAATCGAGTGCCTGAAAAATATAAATTCCCACTAGAACTAAACGCACTCGTTCCATTACCATAAGGTATATAGCCTGCTGTGAGAGATGTTAAGCCTGTACCT
>Ga0007819_1000517_pt1 | contig 12961 bp, 5 predicted proteins | sample CryBogCBE07Jul09_FD_71203 | JGI IMG/M metagenome (GOLD analysis project Ga0007819, IMG submission 71203) | Freshwater microbial communities from Crystal Bog, Wisconsin, USA - CBE07Jul09 | ecosystem: Environmental > Aquatic > Freshwater > Lake | place: Crystal Bog, Wisconsin, USA | collected... | reverse complement strand
CCTGTAAAATCTGTACCTGTGTAGTATGTTGGATCTCCAAAACTGATATTATTGTTATCAAAAATATCAAACAAAGGTGGTTGATTTATAGATGTTTTTTGTTGTGACTGATTCCAGTACTGACCATCAAAATAGTAACTTGTACCTTTATTATTGTCACCGCGTGTTACAAAAACTTGATCTAGGTATTGTATAGTACCATCACTAGTGGCACTTAATGTAATTGTATCTACCCCGTTGATTTTAGAAATCTTTGCGATGAATATTTTATTTCTTACTTGTATATTATTATCATTTGCAAATACAATACGAGCACCATCAAACAATGGATTAGTAGGACCGTCTGGGTAATAGTTAGTAGAACCAGACACCATGCCCAAAGCATTTGGTGTATTAAGGTCTATAAAATCTATTGGCTTTCTACCTTTAGAACCAGAGTTAATTAATTTTAAATTAGGATAAAATTCAATGATTGGTCTTTTTGCTCTAGCAGTGCTAGAAGTGAGTGCGGCGCTTGCAATTGGACTAACAATGTTATTTTGAATTGTAGTATTGAGTACGTCCACATGAAACCAACAATTGCTACGAGTCCATGCATTCCTATCTACACTAGCACGATTAATGGTAATATAATCTGGATAATATGAGAGTTGTGCAGAACCTTCGTAAGGATCTTGATCAAATAAGTGACTTTCAAAAACTTCACTTATTATTTGACCAAAAGGTTCGGGTACAATTTGCTGACTAACCGGTACCAAACTTATACCAGTACCAACTCCCTCAACATAATAAGTATCATCTAGATATTCAACAGGAGTTACTTGACCTGTAAATTGAACTTTTAACCCATTTGAGAATGTTATACCATTGGGGCTTGTGTAGGATATCTTACCCAAGATGTCATTTTCTATATCAATCTTACTACTAACAGGGTTATCTACAATTTTAATCTTACCAAATTTAGCAGGATTTGTACCATCTTGATAATACAATGTATCCAATGCACTTGTTGCAATTGGTATCAAATTAATATTTGCTTGGCTATCTTTTACAAAAATACGAGAAATATATGTGTTACCACTTTGAATTTCAATTTTAGTATTGTCAGCTATTAATTCGTAGGGATCTAATTCAATCATTGGGTTTGTATCCGTACCTACATAACGAATCTTGTACAAATATTTGTTGATAGTAGCATTGGTAAAACTTGAAATAGCTGCAGGATCAGTACCATAGAATAACAAAGTTTTACCATTCAAATCAGTGACACCATCAATTGACTGAATCTCACTCAAATAACGATGATGTATTTGATCAAATGATTTATTAGTTGCTAAATCAGCAAATAGGTCACCGGGGGTGTATGTATAATTTTGATCTGCGGCTTGTGGCACAACAAATGTAATATATTGTGAGGTACTACCATTATTTTGCACACCATAAACATCACGAGTACTATAATTTGTTTTTATAGAATCATAACCACTGACACCGGGCTGTGTTTGAATATAGAACGGTGTTGTTTGATTTGTAATAAAAGTATATGTACCACCACGCACCAATTCAAGTGTAGGGTTACCTACACTTAGCGAGCCTCCATTGATTGCAAATTCATACGAATTTGCTGAACTTGTAACTGTATATGTTGCAGTTGTTAATAATTTCTGACTTGAAATAGTAACAGGTTCAGGTCCCTGTGGTACCCAATAATATTGACCAAAATTAATTAACTTATCCAAATCAACAAAACTATCCCAGGCATAGAACTCATTACTAAACAAGTTATTATGATTAGTATTGATTCCACTTTCTAATTCAAGTGCACTTACTAATCCGGGATATGTAATCATATCAACTGCAATTGATGTATCTTTCTTCTTAAATACAACGGCTGGTTCTAGTTGATAGTTTGCTCTTACTGCATTTGGTTCTTGCAAATATTTGTCCGTACTATTGATTCCATAACCAAATTTACTTCCAATGAAACCTTGAACCTTTTTAAAGTCCGGCTGTTGTACCAGTTGATCCAATGTTGCATTTAAAAATAACTCATTGGGCTGAGTTTGAAAAATCTCAGGTAAAAAATCAATTGTTCTAATTTGTGTTGCCATTATCTATGCCTAAAATTATGTCTGCAGCTCACTTGGTGTTAATGCTGAAATGATTGTGATGTCCGTTGCCTGTGCGCAACTTATGAAAATTTCATAAGGAGTGCTGCGTATTTCATACAAATCACCAAATACTAAATTGGGGTCATTAGGAACTAATACCACAGAGTTTATATAATCACCTAACACACTATGTAAATATGCACTTAATTCACTAAAGTAGAATGTGTCTCCAAAATTCCAATTATCAATACTAAAGTAGTTGTTTATTTCTGTTAGTACTAATGTTCTTATTTCACTATCACTGGCAGTGGTATTTGCATTCTTAATAACTTTAATTGTAGCTTGTAGTTTTGTATCAGCCTTACTACCAAACAATGGTTTAAATTGTACACTATTCATAATCACACTATCAGTAAGCATTTTAAAATTATTCAGATTACTATATGCAGTAATTAAATCGTTGATACTAGGTGGTGTTGGTTCAGTAATAGTACCTGTTGTATCTAATATCCAATTTTTGTATTGAGTATAATAACCTTGTGTAACCAAATATAGGTCAATAATATTAGTAGTTGCTGGATTGATGCGAGTTGTTTCACTAGAGATATGACGATACTGGAAATATAAACCCTGACGACCAGTCTTAGCCATATAGTTTGTCAATTGAGTAACATGAATTACATTTGCATTTACTGTATCAGTAACTGTGATATAGAATGCATCATCAAATGGCGCATAAAATATTGTGTTAACTGGGAATTCATAACGAACGATTGTTATATCTTGTAAAGTACCATATTGATATACAATATTTTCGCTAGGAATCATTACATATCTAGACAACATATTAGAGTCAGTAATTTGTTGAAAGAATGTAAAATACTGATAGTTAGAAAAACCAGTAACATAACCTGTGACAGCGGCAAAGATATCTGGATCACGTATATAATTTGTTGTAGCATCTATAGTAGAAACTTCTACTGCATAGTCATCAACATATCCATCTGATTCAGTTGCTTGACCAATTACATTTAATTTAATATCTCTTGCTAGTGCATTATTGCTAATAGGTTGGCTATTGGATTTTAAAATTGTAATATAGTCTTGCATTAACTTACCACTCAGTGGATCATAGATAACTTTATCTCTGTCATAAGTAAATCTAATTTCATTGGCACTACCAAAATAATAAGCAAGACTGCGATATGTTACCAAATAACTACCTGAACTTTGACTTTCAAATTTTACAAAATAATTCGTATCAGTAAATGTACTAATACTCCAGCGATCTTGATTAGCTAATAAAGAATTGTCAAAAACTAATGTGAAATTATTTTTTAAATTAATTTGAGTAATACATTCTTGTATAACAGTACTACCTAAACTGTTTGTAAAAGATGGAATGATTGTTGTCAGTCTACATTGATCTGGAACCAATGCACTTAATACAACAGGACCAACACCAGTACTTAAATTCCCAACACCATTGTTTGATCCATCACCTGTAACACTACTCACACTAACCCAAATATATGTAGTGTCACTTGGACCGGGAAGTCCTTCAATCAATAAATTATTTTGATCAAAGTAAAAACCAGCAGGTGCAACAAAGCGTAATAATGCACCTTCAGTTATAAATCTTACATTACCGGTTGCATAGATACCAATACCAGCTGGGCCATTTGAGTTATAAAAATATCCTGTAGTTTCATCATCTGCTCTACTTGTTTGTCCCCAATAATAGATGCTATCTAATGTGGTGATTGCCATGTTTACCCATGGAAATGTTTGTACATAAAACTGTTGTGCACGTGCACTATTAAGAGTTTTGGCTAATGTAGTCGCTAAGAAACTTGCAATCTCACTAGAGCCAGTAGGAGTAAATGTAATAAAATTATCACTTGGATCCATATATAACCCACCATCATCTGCAAAATCATTTGTACTAGAGTACTTTGCACTTGGATCTAATAGATCATAATTACGACTTATACCTACGCTACTACGATTAATTGCTTTGCTTTTAATGATAGAACTGTATAGTGTATATGGAAAATTATTGTAGTCTTCACCATTTACCATACGATTTTGTGTATAGTATTGTTGAGGTGCACGGCTTTTTATATTTGCCAAAGTCTCACGTGCTTGTGCGGTCGTAACAGGTAATGTTAATTCTAGTGTTAATGATAATGTTTCAGTACGATTGTTTTTACTAATGTAATTGATATTGATAGCAATACCACTAAACTCACCTGGATTAATTGTATATGTCAATGCATTACCAGAACGAACATATGCAACAAAATTACCAACTGGAATCTCACTAAAAATACCATCACCAAAATGATAGCTGACTTGATCATTGAATCTGCTAGATACACTAAACACTTTGCGTTGATTTCCAGCAATTTGTGTATTTTGATTTGAGTAAATGTTATCTACTTGTTTCCATTCTGTTAATGCACCAGTGGTAGGATTTATTTCAAATAACCATGTATCAGTATTGTTAATACCTTCAATATTAATATCTACAACTTGATTTGTTGTTTGTTCTGTGATATTGAAATAATATGATTGCAATGTTCCTTGTTTAAAGTAAGCAAAGAATCCTGTATTTGGACTACCATATCCCAATTTATCGTTACGATATAAAATATTGAATGGATTACCTACGTATGGACTTTTCTCATACAATGCATTAGAGTTAACACTTGTAGCACTTATACACTCAAATGCCATACTTACATTATCTACTGTTCCACCAAATGAGCTAGTTGGGATAGAACTAGTTGGAATTTTAATTGCATATTCATCTGTTTGTACATCTAATAATACTTGACTATTGCCCGGACGGCCTACACGCTGACTATCAACCAATGCGGCATTTATAACAGTATTGAATTGTTCTTGCCAATTTGGATTAGCGGGGTCATTCCACAATATATTGATATTGCTTAAATTGAGTCCATTGATATCACTAACGGGTTCTGTTGTTTGTACGCTAACAAATTTTAAAAATCCTTGTCCTGCGATGTTTCTTTTTGGATTATAACCAATTAAATTAGCCAACTTGATAATACTGTCTCTACGTTCAGCAGTATCAATAAAATTTTCACGTGAATTTAAATCATCACGAAATGCTAGACCTTGACCCATAAAGGCGATAACATCTAGTAAGGCGATGTATTCGCTACTCTCTACATAGTCATTAAATGTTTCAGGGTAATATGCACGTAGATAATCTACAAAATTTTTGCGCAATGATTCATAATCATAGCTTTGAAAATCGGCACTATTATAGGTTTTATAGATTGATTTCCAATCATTCACCCCAAAAATATTTGATTGTCTTGAACTTGTGGCCATAGTTATTCTCTTTTATATATTTATCGTACAAAAAACCTGGTATTTATACCGGCGATGCAGTTCCTGATGCTTGATCAAAGAACAATGCTAATGTAGTAGGATTATTAAAAGGACTTACTGCTAGTTCCATTGTTACCAATAATCCAGTATCTTGATCATTTATTGTAATTGAATTGAGTATAAGTCTTGGATCAGAACTAGCCACTCGTTGAATTTCAGCTTCTAATTCATATCTTGTATCAACTGTGTTTGGTTCAAATATAAAACTCCAAAGTGTTGTTCCATAACTAGGTTTACCTGGTTTTGTACCTTGTTGTATATTCATTGCGTTGATAAAGTCTTGTATCACCAATGCTTCATCTGTCATTTTATATTTGGTACCAGTATTTGTTGGTTGCGGATTAGTTCCTGTAATATTAGTAAAGCCAGGTGTGAATCCATTTGTAATTACAGTACCTGCATTTTGTGTATTAAAACCAATGAATGTTGACATAATTATTCCTATTAAACTATAAGTGTTGTACCCGATAACTGATTTGTTAGATCACTTATCTTTTGTGCTGATGCTACATATGGAGCCATTGCGGCATTTGCTTCTGCACTACCAACCCCATATTGACTTTGTGCATTTTCAAAGGCAGTTTTTAGTGTATCGTAATTAGCTTGTTCTGCATCTAATTGTGATGACAAATCGTTTACAGATGCTATGGCGGCTGTGTCAGGTGGAGTATCACCTGGATTTGTTCCACTAAAGTCTGGTGTTGGTATTCTATCATCACCAACTAATCCTTTTAATGCAGTAGTGGGCAGTTGTGAGGATGTTGCACTTGCAGCTGTTGCCAATGCAGTTTCAACTGCGCCTCCGCCCAATCCTGTTACACTGGCTGAAAGTTTTTCTGCATCAGAACCACTGAGTCCTGACTTAGCAAATGACTCTAAACTAGAAGAACTTAGTTTAGATTTTACTGCATCAACTGCACCGCTTAGTTGACCCAATCCACCTGATATAGCTGATTTTAGTGTATTAGCAGTTGATGCTATGTTGCCTACTCCAAGTATACTACTTGGATTAAAAGATGTTGCTTTAGAAACAATATTGGTTATTGAACTAGCACCGCCAGCAAATACACTCAATCCTGGAATACTACTTGCGGCTGAGGTTAATGAAGATACTGACAATCCGTTACCTGATGATAGACCAGCTATAGCTGAACTTGCAGAATCAACTGCTGATTTTGCAACATCTTTGGCGGCTTTAATCTGTGTCAAATTCAATGGACTACCTGCTGTTAAATCTTCAAAATCTTTCAACACCGTAGAAAATAATCCTGCAGAAAATCCCTTAAGTGCGGAACTTGGATCAAATCCACCTACAGTTATTCCACCTAATGCATTCATTGCTTTATCAGCTAATCCTGCAGCAAAATTACCACCTGCTACTATATCTTTAGCTGAACCTCCTAAAGCAGATACTGCCCCCGTTATCGCAGATGTTGATGGTAAATTACCTGCAATTGGTATAGCACCTGACAAACCTGATGATACTGTATTCATTAAATTAGCAGCAGCCTGTGTTCCTTGTGTTGCAGCCAATGATACTAATCCCAATGTCTGTGTGCCCGACAATGCTCCGCTAATTGCACCTATTGATTTAAGAGAATTTTCTGCATTAGACATATTTGATACCAATGCTTTTGCCTGAGTAGTTGGGTCATTGATAAAATCTTGTGCACTTTTTATTCCATCTTTACCTGTCCAGCTGGATGCAGGCAACGCTTCCGGTATTGTCTTGGTTGGATCAGCGGTTAATATTTTATTGGCTATATCAGCCGCACCGGGTATTAAATGACCAGAATCTTCTAGATGTTCAGGCTGTGCCCCATATGCACCCAATACTGCCGTTGCTTTACCTTCAATGTTTACAACTCCGGCACCAGCCGCAACTGCATCTGCTGCAGGTCCATTTGCCACATTGATTGCTATCTGCGACAATGCAGCTTTTGTCATTGGTGCAGTTATTGATGCACTAACTGGGGGTGTAGTTGGGCTTGTTGCAGAAAGTGATGGGCTAGTTGTATTAACAGGAGGAGTAGATGTTGAATTATTTGTAGCCGCGGTAGCTGCACTAGGTGCCGCTGGTAAATTACTACTTGCACTATTATCTGTTTTTATATCAACACCGTAATTTGCATTAGACCATGGGCTATGTGCAGGTGCACGACTTGTGATACTTGCAAGTTTACCGGGTGCCGGTGCCCAACCTTTAGTATCATCACGTAGTGTATCAGGGTGAACAACAATGGGTAACTGTTTAACTTCTTGTGGTGTGAGTGTTGGGTCACCGCTGTTTAATTTAACATTAGTACCATCTAACACCGCAACAGAATTTTTACTCTTTACACCATACTCACCACCGCTTAATATTGATGTCTTACTTTCATTCTTTTGTGTATACTCACCTTTTGTATAACCTTTAAATGTTGTTCCTACAAACTGTGAAGTTTCTTTATTACTTTCTGTTCTTATGTTTTCTGCATGTATGTTAACATCACCTGTACCATCTTTGCCCGCATGCAAATTAATGTTTCTATCTGCGTGTAAATTTAAATCACCCTGTGTTCTGATGTTAACTGAATTAGTTGAGTACATATCAATTGTACCTTCTTTACCTAATTCAATATAACTTTGTCCATTTGCATGAATGATAAACAATGTTTGTGCAGCATCATTCATCATAATCATATGACCTTGTGCAGTACGTATTCTTACCAATTGATCTGCACCAATTACATCACCGTCATCCATTACAAAACTATGCCCACCTGTGCGACCTATAACTTTGAATTTATCGTTTGGAATTGTATCATCTTTAATTGCATCTTTGATAGTTGAGTCTGTGTAACCACCTTGATATATAGGTCTACCAGGAGTACTTATACCAAACACACGACTTGGGCTTTCACGCATACTACTAGAGCTAATTGTACCTCTATCCTTATCACGTAATAACCCTTGATTAAACAATATCGCAGCTTGTGAGCTATGTACAGGTCTAGCTTGTTCAGATAATACTGCATTTTGTCCTAACTTGGGATTTGCATTATTGATTTCACTGACCGGTAATCTTGTCGCACCACCGTAGCTTTTTGCTTCACCTGCATTGGTAATGACTTGATCACTTGAGCCTAATGCAGGAACCATGTGATTGATACCAGGTTGGGGCAATGCTCCTATATAAAAACCAAAACTTGGATCACCGTTTAAAAATACACAAATTACTTCAGTACCTATATCAGGTGGAGTCATCCACATACCATAACTATTGGGATTAGCTACATAGGTACCGTTATCTGTTTTGCCACCAGTGTTTGGAGTATATCCAAAGAAAGGACTCATGTATCTTACTGTGATCCAACCCTGATGATCATCTGGATCTGGGTTAGCACCTTTACGTTCTATATATACTTCAATTTTTCCAGTACGTGAATCATCAATATTGTTTTTAACAATTCCTTTAATTGCACTAGGAAATAATACTGGGTTACCTGTACTATCTTGGCTAGAGGAAAAACTTCCCGTTTGTTTGATTATATTATCACTCATAATTTTTAACTTCTAGGATCTGTTCCTGCAGGTATAACTGCTGGATTACTTTGTGTGGTTGTAGTTCCATCATCCGCTGCAGTATTAGAAGTACTTGGTAATACTGTCTGTCCTGCGTTAGATAATTGAGGTATATTTATTAGTGCAGGCTGTGATGATGTACTTGTTGCCGTTGTTCTTCCGCTAGTATCTGTTGTTTTACTTGATGAGGCTGTAGAATTTGTAGTACTAGATGTAGTAGTTGCAGCATCATCAACAAAGGGTGGAATTGAAACTCTAAGTTCTTGAGTAAATTTACCATGAGCAAATGTGCTTGTAACTTGCCAAACATTATATGCAATACCATGAATTTGACTTGCAATACTTGCCGGATACTTCCAAAATAGAATATCGCCGTCATTGGAAGGAGTTAACAGTCCATCACTGCTTGTATTATAATCTTCTGCATCTCTAAAATCTACTTCAATGAATACTTGACTTGTGTTTGGATTTATACTATAACCATCTTCACCATAATATTTTTTAAGTGCAATGTCTAGACCACGATTTGTGGCAGTTATTAGATAATCAGGATCTCCTAATATAGTAATTTTTGCCTTAAGTTGATCAGATGGACTATATAAAAATGACTTGAATGCACCAATTGTCTTTGAAAAATATCCTGCATCTTTACTAATACCTGGTATTTCAGTTGATGCAGTTGCGGCTGGTGCTGCATGATCTGTGTTTGTCAAAGGAGCTTCGCTTGATTGACTTAGAATATTAAAATATAACAAATTGTAATCTTGCTCATACCCAATAATTTCTTTAGCATTCTGTGTATCACCCATATAATAATGTTGATAGCGTTTGTAGGGTCCTGGATATTGTGATTTCTTACCTATGTTTATCCCCCTGATATATGGTATTTCATATCTTTGTATAACATAGTTAATATTTACTGCATGTTTTTTACGTAAATTATCAAATTTACCAAGGGTTACTATAGGGTTTACATTATACCATGCTAGTGTATCAGAAGCAGCACCTGCATTTTGACTATAGTTGGGATCGGATGATAATACAGGTTTATTTTCTTTATCTTTAATGTTGAATGCATTGGTAACAAATGTACTTTGGCTAATTACTCTATCAATGACTGCCGTAATTAGTTCATTTGTTACTGTCATTGGTTTAGATAATTTTTGAACAACAGGTGCCTTTTCTGCTAATCTTACATTAACATCACTACTACTTTTTACAGCTTTGTTAGGAGTATTTTCAGGGTTAGTATCAGCGAGTTCTACCATTACGGCAGTATCAATTCCGCTATTGGGTGCAAATGTTATTTGATATGTGTCTGGTTGTTCTAGTTGTTTATTTTTTTGTAATTTTAATTGTCTGTTATTTAAGTATTCTATCAAACCAGTGATGTTGCTTTTTGTTTCACCTGAGGTGTTGCCTATTAGCATGTCTTTAACTGTTTGGCCTTTAATTTGAAAAGTTTCTCCAGTAGTGCCACCTATCTTACTATTAGCAACTTGTTCGTTAACAGTAACCGCAGTTATGTCATAGACAATCATTTTGTTATCTAATTTAAACTTAAATGAAGATATTTGTATAGGCCAACTACGTTCAAATATTGCATCTTTTTCAGTTGTCGTATCTGCTTCTGTGTAGTTACTTGGATCAATTAATTCACCTTTAGCATCATATCCGTAAAATCTCACTGCAATTAAAAATTGTGTTTGTAATGCAACAATTGTTTCATTGATATCTGTTGAACGATTAATTGTGCTTGTTTGTTGTAGTTTGGTTGCGGCTTTTATTAGTTGTGTAGGAAATTTAAAACCATATGGTTCAAAAACTTGAAAATGAAATTTAAAACTATTATTAGGTGATCCAGTTATTTTACTTGTAACTTGAGTTGTTATTTGTAAATTGTCAATATAGTAATCTAATGTGAATCCATCTGCTCTAGTTTGACTATTATTGATTCCACCACTTCTACACACAAGTTCCCAATTGGTTGTATCAATACTACCCCCTGAACTATATGTATTGAATGAATCCGGGCTGATCATATACAAACTTATATTGTATGTATAGCTACTAAAGTTTGATAATGGATTTTCTCTTGCTGGATTAAGTTTACTGCTTGATGTTGAATTATTACTAGTTCCCGTACCATTAGATGATGAACCGCTTGAAGAGGTTGAACTGGTACCTGTAGTACTGTCGTCTGAACTAGTTGTATTAGAGTTTGTTGTAGTTGAATTTCCTGTACTAGTCAGTGATGAAGAACTTGAAGACGAGTTGTTTACAGGAGTTGGTGAATTTGTGTTCGTTGTACTTGTTGATGAACTTGTATTGCTTGAATTAGCTGCACTTTGTGCTTGATCTAATGCTTGTTGATCTTTATTTAATGTTGCAGTTGCGGATGTAAGACGAGTAGTGTTGTTTTGTAAAGTAGCTTGTGCATTTGGTATCGTATTATTTACATAATTGTTTACTGTGATTTGATAGTTTGCCGCTTTATCTTCAGCCGCTTGTTGTTCAGGTGAACCAGCTGGTAAAGATGCTGCTAATGCGTTGGCAGCATCTAATTTTGCTTGAAAAGAAGCTAACGCAGCCTGTGCGGTCTCTAAACTACTCTGCGCTGTATTCACACTTTGTTGAGCTAGTGAAACCTGTAAAGTATCATTGTTAACTATATCTTGCAGGGCGGATATATCTGCCATCTTATATACCTAGCCAAATTTTAAGATTATCTAACTGCGGTATGTAAATGGAAGTACCTGCCGCAAAGTCAAATAAAGGATCTTTGATTCTATTTGGATTACGTTGTGCAAACACCCACCACAATCTACTATCATTGTATAAGTCATATGCTAGTAGATCAGGTCTTCTATCATATGTAAGTGTGATTTCCCAATATACATCCAATGGATCACTAGGAATACTACGATTTTGCATAACATCTAAAAATAAGTTCTTATATACTGATGTTAAGTAATAAGGGCTTGTTTGTGTATAAGTTATAGACATTACCAATATCCTTTATTTTGTAATTTACCAGATGCAAAATCTTGGAGGCTAAAGTTTTTGCTAATATCCTTACGACTAACAACAGGTAATGCAGTAAATTGTATTTGTATTTTTGTAGGGACATACGTTGGTTGTGTTGTTCCATCATTCAATGATTTAAAAACAGGAGTTGATGTACCGCCACCTGCATTTAAGTTAGAGTTTGACAGTCTTAATTTTTGTAAAATTGATTGTGTAAGTGATGCAGTTTTACTTGCAGTACTATTTGGAATAGTATAGCCTTTCCATGCAGCTCCAATCTCTGTTCTAATGTAGTCAACATCATTTGGTAGTGAATAATTGAAACTAGTTATCAACAATGGATGTTGATTAAATTGATAGTGTCCCAAACCAGACAAGAAACATAATGGAGGGGGTGTTCCCGCTTTTGGTGACGTGTCTTGCCCATAAAACATTTTAGTAACGCTTCTAAAGAAGTGTATTACTGCTATCATATATTTGGCTTCTACGGTGTCTTGTGCAGTAAAATCTGCGGAAATTTGTACTTCATCTACACTACTATCTTTGTAGAAATGTAGTTTATAATTACTATGAACCAATTCTTGACTATCATATGCAGCTCTATAGCCAACTTGTATAGTTGGCATATATGGAAAGATAATACCCTTTGTTATGTGCAATGGATATAAAACGTCTTTGCTATCTGTTGCATTAGCATATAAATATTTTGCACCAGGTGCTAGTTGAAGTTTAACTCTCCAGTCACTATCAGGGGTAAATGTATTATTAGTAGTTGAACCTATATCTGCTGCTGCACCTTGACCAGTACCGGCTGGTGCAGCTGCTACACCAGT
>Ga0007819_1000510_pt1 | contig 13018 bp, 15 predicted proteins | sample CryBogCBE07Jul09_FD_71203 | JGI IMG/M metagenome (GOLD analysis project Ga0007819, IMG submission 71203) | Freshwater microbial communities from Crystal Bog, Wisconsin, USA - CBE07Jul09 | ecosystem: Environmental > Aquatic > Freshwater > Lake | place: Crystal Bog, Wisconsin, USA | collected... | reverse complement strand
CGAAATTGGTCTCATGGAAACTTCATGAATTTTAGATCGAAATTGGTCTCATGGAAACTTCATGAATTTTAGATCGAAATTGGTCTCATGGAAACTTCATGAATTTTAGATCGAAATTGGATGACCTTCATGAATTTTGGATCGAAATTGTTGGGACCCGCATGGAGATGGATGCCCTCCGTGGACCCCGTGAATTTTAGATAAAAATTGGATCATATGGATCTCCATGAATTTTAGATCGAAATTGGAACGGGGTCTAGGGGCAGCGCTGACCAGCGGTTCCGTCGCGGTTGTATTGGCCGCCGTTGGGACAGGTGCAGGTGGCCGGACTTCCCGTTACGCCATTCGGAAAACACCTCTTACCTTGGGGAGCTGAATCTATGTAGGTATATCCGGAAGGACACAAGGCGGGAGTTAGTCCTCCTGATGCTGATCGACATCTTGAACCTGCTGAGAGACTGGAATTGTTGTAGCTATAACCACTTGGACACATAGCAGTCGTAACGCGGCTGTCAGTAGCTGCGAGACATCTGCCACCTGCTGGAGCATTTGTGTTGTAAAATGTACCGTTTGGGCATACACAGCTGCCTTCACTGTATCCTGAACGACCATATCCCATATAAAGGAGAACTAACACGACCACGACCAGACCGACTATCATCGGAGTCTTGAAGGAAGTTTTCATATATTAAATATTTAGAAATTAAATAGGAATGAATTGCAAGTATAAAGATGCGCTGGGTGTTCCTGGAAAAGGTTCACATTCCTTTAGGTTTATGGGATTCTCGGTTAGCGACACAGTAATGACCTTTATAGGTGCATGGATACTCGCAAAGGCCATAGGTCTACGCTATTTACCAACTCTGTTAGGGCTCCTAATTTTGGGTGAAATTATGCACTGGTATTTTTGTGTGGATACAGCCTTTATTAAACTGATCAAAAAATATCAGTCTGGTAAATCCACTCCAGACCTTTTCTTGACATAGAATAGATATGAGCGGTCTCGTTCAATTAATTGCCCGAGGCCCAGAAGATGAACATTTGAGTGGAAGCCCGAACACATCATTTTTTAAAACAAAATTTACAAAGTACAGCCAGTTTTCAAGTTCTGTGCTCAGACAGACACCCGAGGGAACTCCACAGGCTTCAGGTATGTCTACTATAAAAATAGACCGAAAGGGCGACTTTCTCAACTACATCTATTTAACGGCCCAGGACTCTACGGGTCTCGTAACAAACATAGACTGGACGTCGAATGTTATCGATAAAACACAGCTCTGGATCGGAAGTCAGATGATCGATGAACAAGATTCCGTATGGAACAATAATATAGAGCCGGTCGTTGGAGCATCGACTCCAAGTCAGGCGCGTTTAGGACCGGGAATAACAGGAAGTTCTCCAGGATACAACTCGAACTCTTTTTATCCATTAAAATTCTTTTTTTGTAAAAATTGGGAATCTTCTTTGCCCCTTGTGGCTCTCCAGTTTCATGAAACGACTCTCAAGATATTTTGGTCAAAAAACTTGGGAATATCACCGACGGGTGTATCAAGCGCATCATCATATGCGACCTTGACGTATACTTTATGGTCCAACTATATTTACATAGATCAGGCCGAGCGTGATTTTATAACTAAAAATCCTCAAAATTTGCTGATAACGCAAGTACAGCGTCAACTGGTTCCGATTATTGGAAACCAGATGGAACTATACTTTTCGAACCCAGTGAAATACTTGGCCTTTCAGTCAAACTCTTATTCTTCTGTATACGCATCAGGTAGGAGCCTAAATATGAAGGTTCAAATTAATGCAGTAGACGTTGGAGATTCAATGTCATTACTTCAATGGGTCGATGTTCCGCAGTACTATCATACACCCGTGGGATATTCGCAAAATGTATCTAATGTGGCCATAGTTCCTTTTTGTCTAAACACTGCAAGTCTTCAACCGACTGGAACTCTGAACTTTTCTAGACTCTCTTCTTTTAAATTGATAACTCCGGACAACCAAACCGTAAACACCTTGACTCTAACGGCGGACAATCCCCTCCAGGCTTATATTTATGCCGTAAATTACAACTTTCTATGGATAGAGGATGGAGCCGGTTCATTATTATATTTGACATAATTATGACGACCATTCTTAGGTTTAATAATGAGATTGAGTCTGAGCCCTTTAGTAATGTTCAAATTTCGGATGTAAATTTATACTATTATTCTTACAATGGACTACCAAATTCAGGAGTAATAGTCTTTCCTTTTTGTTTGGATATAACGAGCTACTCTGGAAGTACAAACATCTCTAGATTGGGTAAATTTGAAATAATTTACCCTCAAAATTTTTTTTTAGGAACTTACATTTATGCTGTTAGGTACAATGTTCTCAAGTTTGCGAACGGAAGAGCATCTTTATTATATGATTAAATATAAATGAACGTCTTGCTCCGGGGCGAGCAGGACGCATGGCTTACGGGGAGCCCCGACGCCAGTCACTTCAGGAGCCTCTACAGTAGAGCATCTAATTTTGGCATGGAAACTGTCAAAATTAGATTTGATACAAACGGCAATGCTCGAGTTCCCCGTAAGGGTGATCTCCTCGGGAAATGCTATATATCCATTGAAGATTCAAATGGGAATTTATTCATTCCGAATTCCTGATCGGACCTGTTTGATACTATAGACTTTTATATAGGAGATCAGCTGATAGATAGTCAAGATTCGGTGTATTCCACAATGATATGGCCGGTCATCGAGTCGGACAACATTTCCCAATCCGTTTCTCCGGCCGGCTTTTATCCTCTTCATTTCTTTTTCTGTAAAGATCCGAGTAGTGCTTTGCCCCTAAACTATATTAAATATCAAGATGTTGACTTTAGGATCAAGAGCCCGGCCTCGGGATACAATTTTGTCATATGGGCCACATTCTATTATTTATCAGCAAATGACCGTGAACTTGTACCGACCGAAATGCTAATAACTCAGAACCAAAGAGTCGCTTGGAATAATCAGAACGATTTTACAAATATAATTGGAAACGTGAAATATGTAGCCGGACTTATTAATTACTTTTTGTCATTAACTGTATATGATAAAATTCTATACACTTTTAACTCTATTAATATTTTTTATTTTCAAAGTTCAGGGTTTATAACGAAATGGTCATCTGGAATAAAAAATGACGCGTCTGGTGGTCTTCCGACTGGTTTACACATGTCAAGTGTGGACGGAACTTTTTTGGTAGATCCCAATTCCAGTATACCCTCAACTACAATTTACGTTTGTATACATAGTTTTAATAATAAAATTATCAAAAGTTTTGTAATAACAGCAATATCAACTCCTTGGTTATCAACAACTAATATAAATACGCTCCCCTCTATTATACCCCAGACACATGCTACTCCTACACAGGCTTTGGACCTCAAATTTAGCGAGCTTGAGGTATGGAACTCGGGACATAGTGGGCCATACCAACAATACCTAAACATTCCAGCATTTTCAATTAGCGGACAAACTACCAATATTATTTTTGGAAACAGAGGTGGTTCTTTTATAGGTCCTGTAATAACAGCAACCGGTAATTTTGTCCAATCTTCTAATTGCCTGACTATAACAACAATTGATTCTTTTAATTTAATATATGCGACAAAAACCAGACCGTCTGACACAGGAGGAACTTTAACCAAAATTACATATAGTATTCCAGTTACAGGCGTTACTATAACCGGTTCAGGAACTACCGCGACAGTTACTGTTCCTCTATATACGAATGGACAGCCACAGTATGGTCATTATTTAAACAACGGAACTTATTCAGGGTTTGTCATAACGGTCTCTGGAAATGATACATATACACAAGCCCCAGGGTCGACGATTACAGTTAGTTCACCTTCGGTATTTACTTATACTACATCTGGAACCATAACCGGTTCAGCTCCAACCGTAGTTTCTATAGTATATACTTGCACAACGGGTATGACGGCCACGCCCATATTAACCGCTGCGGCCAGTGTGTTAAATAGCCCGAACCCATCTTATACTTCAAATCTTATAGTATACGCGAGCAACTACTGGCAAAATGAAATTCTAGTGGCGTTTAGTTCGGGCCACCCATTTATGATTGGAATTTTTAGTTGGCCAAATTATTCTTTTAGTGGAACTCAATATGCAGGAATGTTTAACATTGATTCTGTGGACTATTATGGAAATCCCATAACAGAACAAAACTTCGTATCTCTTGTAGATGATTTTAGAAATGTGTGTAGTACTGATGCAGGGCTGAACGATCAATTGGGATACCAAAGAGAGCAATCGGATACTTATAAATACAATATGTACATTTCTCATTCGTTTGGAACTCCATATGACCAGGGAGGAAATCCATTGTTTTGGACCCCTGGAAATGTGAGTACAGCTTCTAAACAATTTCCCAATGTATTGACGGGAAGTTCTATATACGCCGGAGATGACAGCTTCACGACAGTAGGTAGTTATACAACACCCATTCCCAGTTCCACAAGTGGTCAACAGTTTAATGTTTCAGATCTTGGCAATGCGTTGCATGAAGTGGCTCATATAATACAAGGGAGTGCCGGCCCCACTGGAACTTACGCACCGGGTGTTGCACCTCAGGGCGCTACATGGTGGGAGGAGACAATGTGCGAGTCTTTAAGAACAGTTTATTATCAAAATAAAAAATTTTCATTGAACCCACCCGCAATAGTTGGCCAAGGAACGTGTCACATGGAAAATTATCTAATGACGTGGGTCGATTCTTTTATAGGAGGTTTTAGGCACATTTGTATATATAGTGGTGTTGTGGCATGGACGAATTCATCCTTTCAGGAATTTCTTCGACAGAGAATAAATCAAAATATACTTGGAATTATGTTGCAAAATCCTATAAGTGGCCAGGATCCTATCGACCGGTTATCATCTCTAACCGGATGGACGATAACAGGACTTTTTGCGGAATGGATGTATTGGATAATTAATTTACCAAGTCTCATATCACTTTTCCAATACCCAGGTTGGGGGTTTCTTACTATTAATCAACCCGACCCAAACAGCCCAGAAGTAAACTGTTTTACTCGAGACCGATCAGTCGCAGGAGTCATAACATTCAATACGGGTTCTAATTTTGTAAAAAAAAGATGGGATCAATTCGGATATTTTATGCCAGTTTCAGCGTCGACAAATGGCTTAATAACTACGTTAACTCCCAAGTTTCAATATTTAGACAGGTGTGGTTTCGAGGTAATAAATATTTCAGGAAATTTACCGGCCGGTACAACCTCCTATACAGTTAGTTTCACACCGGTACTAACAAATTCTAAATTTTCCATAACCGGAGGAAACTATTCGATTTCAGGAACTAATATATTTATAACAGGAACAACCATATCGGGCGGTCCACTTATGGGAGCAACCATGAATATCGCATCATCTTACAACAACTGGGGAACTGATGGAGGATGGGCATATTTAAGTAATATTTCGGGAAGTACATACACGATAGCATTTGGCTCAGGTTCGCCTTTGTCTTCTTTGACGTCAGGACCCATAACCAGTCCTATAATTTTTGATACAAATTTGAATGGGTCGAGCGCGAGCGACTGGATAGGAGTGTGCTGCGTTTTGGATGCGACAACTGGGGCATGTGTACGATCACTATCACAGCCATTGAATTCAGGAGTCCAGAGCCAGATATATACATCGTCAGAAATTGTAGTATTTGGAATATCGTGTACTAATAAAATTCCAATATCCAAGGGAAATATGCTTGTACAATTTTCAGTTGGAATTACACAAATAACTACTCCGCCTAATCAAATTATAGACACATCTCGTGGCTCTGTGAGCTTCACAGTGTCAATTCCAAATTTATCTGGTGTTTCTTGGGGGTGGAGCGGAACTTGGGTTTCGCCACAGTTACCGCGCGGCCTGTCTGTATCTTCTCAAAATGATTCGGGTATAACATTTACAGCCGCTAAATATTCTACGATAACCACTTTTAATATGATTGTATGGGCTAAAAATTCAGGACCATTTACAAGTACAACTTCATTCAATGTTTCTGCAGCTCCTGGACGACCTTTTCTTACTTCGCCCGGAAATCAAATTTTAGACACGACCTCGGGTTCTCAGACCTTTACTGTTACAAACTCGGCCAGTTCGGGTATAACTTGGACATATACAAACCCCCTCCCAACGGGTCTGACCGTCTTATCCCAATCTGACAGCAATATAATCTTTAGTGTTGATCAGAATTCTTCTATATCCCCTTTTAACTTGTCGGTTACAGCGACAAATGGTGCCGGATCGAGTTCTGTCTCGTTCAGTGTTTCTGCAGGAGCAAAACCCAATCTTGCTTCGCCAGGGGATGAGTTTAAAGATTCAAATGGCGCTAACCCTCTATTCAATGTTATAAACGGAGCACCAACTTCTTCTGGTGTAAGTTGGATGTACACAACTCCTCTTCCATCGGGTATATACGTCTCATACCAAGAAGACGACGCTATTACTTTTTCTATTATTCAATATGCCGTCGTACCCACTTTTATCATGACGGTTACAGCGACAAATGGTGGCGGATCGAGTTTTGTATCATTCAATGTTTCTGTAGGAAGAGCTCCCACTCTTATCAACCCGGGTAATCAAAGTCTAAACACATCTTCGGGTCCTCAGGGCTTTAGTGTTAGAAACACGTCCGGTTCAAATATAACTTGGACATATACAGACCTCCCAGCGGGTCTAACCCGCTCGTCCTATACTGACAGCATTATAAATTTTGAGGCTGCTCAACATTCTATAATAAGTATTCCTATCTTTAAACTTACGGCGACAAATGTTTTCGGGTCGCGTTTTGTAACATTCAATGTTCAATCAACGGGCTAATTTTCGTAAATTCCTAAAATTTCTTTGATGACTTCAGATCGGACCACATCATCTTCTTCGAATTTTACATGAAAAATGCTTCCAGAGTTTTCGATCCGATCCAAAAGATCCGAAAGTCCGTTCAGGTCAAACCCCCGGTCGTGTTGATCAGGGTCGCCCGTTATGACCATCTTTGATCCTTCACCGATTCGGGTCAGAAGCATCTTCATCTGAGACGGCGTGGAATTTTGCATTTCGTCTCCTATGATCCAGGCATTATCAAACGTACGACCCCGCATATAGGCCAAGGGGGCGATCTCTATTTTTTCATCCAAAATTAATTGATTGACTTTTTGAGGAGTTATGTATTTGTGAAGAGCGTCAAACATAGGACGGGTCCACGGGTCCATTTTCTTTTTCAAATTTCCGGGTAAAAATCCATGCTGCTCATCCACACTAACTGCAGGGCGCGTCAAAATGAGGCGGTCGACCCGACCCGAAACGAGAGCCTTGGCTCCCACGTGGCAAGCAAAAAGGGTCTTGCCCGTTCCGGCCGGTCCAGATCCTATGACGACGGGAGCCTTGGAGAGAAGCAGGTTTAGGTACTTTCCCTGAGTAAGCGTCTTGGGGGCCAACATTTATATATGCAAATAATAAATGTCGGCGGCCCGCATCCTCCAGCAAATAAGGAATCTAGAAAAGTCCATAAACAACCGATATCAAAATTATATAAATACGACGATGAACAATCCTGGACGCTATGCCCGTTTCAACCGTAGAAATGACAACGCCAAACTCAAACAGCTCAGAAAGAACCTCAACTTGGCCATAAACAAGGAGGGGAACAGTCTAGCAAAAGATTTGCGAAATGCCGAAGCAAATTATAAAAAACTGAAAAACGCCTCGCATACAAATTTATATAATCTTCGGAGAACAAAGTACAGACATCTGTTTAGCGACCCGCGCTACCCATACATGCGTTCCTATGAAAGAGCCGGGAATCACGGACTCCCGACTAGCAACCAGTTTCTGGCCGAGGCAAAGGCCATAATGAATGCAGTCAATAGTGCCGAGAAAAGGATGTATTATCTGAAGAAAAAGTTCAATCAACGCCAGAATATGGCCAGGGAGATTATCAGGAAGCACGTGAAAAATCCTACACCCGGTGGCCTTCTGAACAAAATTCGCTACGAGCCCAACTATGGATTAGTTTACGCAAATACACGCAGTGGAAGTTTGCTCGCCAAGCCCCGCACAAACGCCAATTGGGTCCGGTTGCTCCGGGAGGCCCGGAGACAGGGGCGACGACAGGGCATTAGTCTCCGTACAGTCAAAAATGTACGCAACTAGTATGAAGAGACACCCGAGGCATATAGTCCTGAGTCGACGCTCGTGGCCCGAGAGGTACTTTGCGGGTCTTTCACGCTCACTCAAGTTGTCGCGATCCAAAGAACTTTTAAAACGCCGGACCTCTCCCTATTCTAAACTAAAATTGGGCAAGTCCAACAAGGGCGGGGCGAAGAAAAAATCTCATTGGACCAGTAAATTTCACGAGGTTTATCCGGACCTAAAGTTTAATAAGAATGCTATTGCTCGGCGAACGGGCATTAGTCGTTCGACGCTCAATACGGTATATAACAGGGGACTCAAGGCGTGGAAGACGGGTGGGAGTCGCCCAGGGACTACAGCACCCCAATGGGCCGTAGCGAGAGTATATAAATTTGTCTTAATTACAAAACGAAAAGCTCCTAAATCTTGGTACGCGACGAGATTCGACCCCGATCAGGACTTGAGGACGCGCGCCTCGTCCGGAAACCGCTCTTTTAGCTGAAGTATAGTATAGTTTGCATATTCGGAATAATCGGCCAAAACTTTAGCGACCACGGAAGCTTCACGGGAATACTGCGCATCTTGCCACGCGTGAGCCGTCACGTTTCCGAGCGTCGCTTCATCCATGGCAAAGCTGTTATTTTTTAAAACTTCAAATAATCTTTCCATTACACTATATACTTGGTTAATCTTAAACTATGACACAAGTATCTAGAAAGTCCTGAACATATTGGGGGGCCTCACTGCAGCACTCGCGGACTATCCACGCGTGATTGATGCGTCGGTCGACATTGTACTTTGCCAAGACTTCGAAAACCTCGGGGTTCCAGTGAGTCTCGTGGCGCCAATAGCCATCGTGACCCTGAAGGACCATCTCCAGAACCGAGAATCCCCTGGCGTCTTTGAAGTTTACGTCGGCTCCATTCTTCAGAAACATCTCGATAGTCTCGGGGTCGCGCCACTCGGCCACATGCATCAGGCCGGCCGTATTCACCTCGGGGGACTGAATCCCAAAGAGAGTTTCGAGTTTCACTTCGTGCTCTGTGTGAACAGCCATAAGCGCATTGGCAACTTGAGCCATTGCAGGGGGAACTGCCGCTGTCGCAAGGCGATGAACCTCTTCGATCAAGAGGTTATCGCGCGTCTTGCGCAACTCCGCCTCCTTCCGGCGAAGCTTTGCAATCTCATTGTCGATATCACGAGTTGTGTAATTGGAAAGGGCGTCCCGCTCCTTGACCCAACCGTCATAGGCGGCAATCTGGGACACGTTGGGAGTCCGGCAGAGACCACCCTCCTTGGGTCCCGTGTAGCGCTCCTCGAAGCGAGCGATGTAGTCGTTAAGAATGCTGAGACGGTCCATCTTGTGTTTGGTGTGAAAAACTTGTGTATTCATCATGGCCTGGCCTGGACGGAACACGTTTTTTTATTCTCACTTCTAATAAATGGTGAAAGTAGTTGCTTATGGAAGCATGGGAGGAATGAAATATGTCTGGAAAAATAAAGATGGTTATTTTTACATAAAGGAGAATAAGTTTGGGTTGAAGAAAAATTATGTCACAAAATTCAAAAGATATGCAAACCCAAAGATTTTAATGTTTGCATTTCATCCGTATAGAGGAATCAAGAAATAGAATCGGCCAGAGCCGCAAGCACAGACTATACTATTTAAATCTCGCAAAACCGATATTCTGCTTGAATTTTTTAATTGCATTTAGGCGGTTACTCAATTTGTTCAGCAGCAACAGGTTAGCATTGAGGTTACCCGAAGGTTTGAATGAATGAACATTTCTGATAAGGTTTTTCCTGTTATTAGAGTTCGCAGGGGGTTTATACAAAACCATTATAGGGTATCCGTATCCAGGGCCTTGGTTTTTCGTTTCATGCACAAGACTACTCAATTTTGCTTGATATGCACGCGCCTTGTTAACTATAGAAGTGAGTTGGTTCGCATTATAAGCCGAGTTCACAGCCTGAGAAAATAAAGAATTGGCTAACTTGTTTGTGTTCCATATAATACCTTTTCCTCCTTTAAAGAAATTTGTTAGTTGTTTCTTTGCTTTTTGTTTTTGGATCCGCAGATTTTCCTGATTATTTTTTAGACTTGAGCGAAGTCGGCGAGCATTTTGACGGAGAATACTAGACATGTAATATAACGCAAGATTTTATTATGCCCTCTCGGCCAGAGCCTCAAGCACAGGTTCTTTGACCCATTGATATTCTACTGGAACTTTGGAGGGCCAGATGTAGCCGTAGTCCTTGTAAATACCCACATCGAACGAATAGAACGAGGGATCCTTTCGGTTCAAAGAAGCCTGGTGCGACTTGATAAGAGGCTCCCATCCCCACCATGGAGGAAACCGCGGATTTCCACAGTGCGGTAGTTTCTGCATGGTGTTTTTGTAGCCGCGCGCGACCCATTCATCTATCATTGCGTTTGTATACTTGGCCAGGGCGCAGGTGTATCCTTCCCATGCTCGAGTCGCAGGGTGGTTTCGCCATCCTTTGGTTATACCCTTGAGGGCTCTCCATAATTGGTAGGCTTCTACGCGCTGTTTTCCTAGGCGGCGGTAATCTAGGGACCGCGCGCACTCCACGAGTTCGCTCGAAGTCACAAATGTATTAACCATCTATATTTCTACAATCTCCAATAGACCATCGAGGTGCGGGTTCGACTCTATGATGCTATTGAGCAGGCGCTGAGCGTATTCTAGGGTTCCGGCATACCAGGGATGGTACGTCTTATCGTTAGTGTGGATGATGTGGTACGCCATTGTTTATGGATGGATCTTTTGAAAAACAGCTGGCGCTCACGGAACACGATTTTTAGTACTCGAACGTCTTGGCCACGCGGCACTTTTGGCCGATAATATCGTGATCAATGCACTTGTATACTGAAATACTTGCGCTGCTCAGGTCCGGTTGAACCGGATGAGTTCCCTTGTAGCGCTGGATCCACTGGTTCAGATCCCGAACGTTATCAAATGTTGCAAAGGGTGCACGGTTGACTGTCACGATATAGATGATGTAGGAGAGGAGGAAGCGAGGCATTGTGTTCGAGTTTGCAAAACTCGTGCTCTCAGCGACTTGACGTGGACATGACACGAATTTTAGTCTCGGTGCGAGTTTAAAGACAAGTATAATATACTTGTAAATGGGCACAGAATTTGTACTCTATGGAAGTGAACATTTTAGTAATTTTCAACATTTTATGGACGAAAATATGTGTCTATTAGGTCAGTATATTTCAAAAAATTTACAATGTAAAATAATTATTCCTAATATTCCATCTTATTATAACTCTACTCTTAAGGATATTCTAGATACTCTCGGATTACATGATAGAGTCGAACTAGTAGACTACGAAGTTCAACCTGTTATGTCTGAACCCATGTGGGGTATTACGGAGAATAAAATTTTATTTTACAGAAAACTAAAAGATAGTCTACCAAATTACGAAAACGGACCTGAAAAAATTTTCATAAAGAGAACATGGGGAAAAGGTTCGGGAGGTCATTCAACTCCTATAAGACGCGTTGTGAATGAAGATGATGTACAGCGGTTCCTTGAATCTAAAGGTTTTGTGACCGTAACGTTTGATGGCCTTTCATTCTCTGAAAAAAAGAAACTTTTACAAAACGCCAAGGAGATTGTTACACAGACTGGGGCAAACTGTATCAACTTATTTCTTTGTGAAAAACTCGAAAAAATGATACTACTCACAAATGATAAATTTGGAATGGGGGTGTATTTTACATCATTATGGCAATCTATACATAACCGTGGATTGAAATGCGTAGAAATTGTTTCTGAAAGTATAAACAGGCATTTATTAGTTGAACCACGAGGTAAACCTAATGGTGAGGATAATGGAAATTTTTACGTTGAAATTTTCAGGTTGGAACATGTTATTGGCGACGTAGGTTCGCTCAGTGGGTTTAGTGTTAACTTCTACACATCACGCGAACCACTGCTGTATCATCCTTTTACAATGAGCGCATCCCGTTCCTTGACCCACCCGTCATAGACAGCCATCTGGGACACGTTTGGAATCCTGCACGGACTTCCCTCAACTGGGCTCGAGTACTGTGAGACGGTCCATTGGTTAACTTTTCTTAAATATTACTGAGGAGCCCTGGTCAAATCAAACTTTCCAGAAAATCCTACACGGGCCGATTTTTCATAATTAAGACCTTCCCATTGAACCCAGACCGTCTCGCATTCATGAATAATTTTTGTAATTTTTCCCCGTACATATTTTTGAGGTAAAAATAGGTCGGGTCCTCTAAAAACCTCATCACCAATTTGGGCATTTTCCAAAGTCACAAGTTCGGGCTGTCTAGGTTGACCGAGGTTCCATAAATGGCACTTGATAGCAAGTTCTGAACGTTCTAAATTTTGCGCTATGACATTTACAGGGAGCCCAGACGCCCAGAGTTCCTGCATCCTAGAAGACTCCTCGGGGGTCCATTTCTTATGAGATCTTTGAGATGCCCCTTTCATAATCTGAATTCTCTTATTAATATTTGTTTTATCAGATTTTGAAAGGGACGGCCAAATCGCCTCGAGTGCGATTATGTGTTCCATATTTGTACTATGTTCTGAACCTTTAGTCGATGTACACCCCTTCACACTGCATTTTCCAATATTGGACTGTCTTTTCGAGTGTATCTATACGGGTCAAAAGTTCTGCCTCGATCCTCTCGCGATGAGTCAGTTTATTTTTTAGACGCTCAATTTCATTCTCAAATTGCTTTGACTGGACGCGAACATCCTTAACCTCCAGAGTCTGTTCCCATGCCATGTGCATCTTGGAC
>Ga0007819_1000508_pt1 | contig 13033 bp, 12 predicted proteins | sample CryBogCBE07Jul09_FD_71203 | JGI IMG/M metagenome (GOLD analysis project Ga0007819, IMG submission 71203) | Freshwater microbial communities from Crystal Bog, Wisconsin, USA - CBE07Jul09 | ecosystem: Environmental > Aquatic > Freshwater > Lake | place: Crystal Bog, Wisconsin, USA | collected... | reverse complement strand
TTACAGATGCTATAGTTGAATTACATATGAATAATAGTGGTAATAAATATCCGTCAAGTTATACAAGATGTTATCAATTTAAATATAATCCACTAGCAAATAAAGTTAAGAGTAATTTAGTAGGATATAAAAGTGATCATAGGTATTCTAAGAGAGAAATAAAATATATCTTAAGAAATATAATACATAGGTATAAATATGATATAGTAATTGATAAAGTTGATAATAAAAATAATATTGATGAAAATCAAGTATCAATGATAGGGTTTAATTACAGCAATCCTCGATGGAGAGTATTAACTACTAATACCATTACAATATAGTGTTTATTTAAAAATTGATAAATTATATAAAATTGATAATTAATAAAATTGATATATTTATAGTTTAAAGATATACAAATAATAATAACTATAATATAAATTAAAAAATGTCTCAAGCAAAAACTTCACGTGTAATTATTCCTTTTGAAGATGTTGATTTTTCTCGCCTCAAAATTGAGGAATGTAAAGAAAATGAATATTCTAAATATCAACTATTATCGCTACCTAAATATGAACATGCAGATGGTCAATTAACTATGTTATATCTTAAGACACCACTTCTTGATTTTAATATTGGTGGTTTTCCTCCATCTAAGGACAAGGAAGGTAATGAATTATTTAAGGATGATAGCGAACGTGCTAAATGGCGTTGTTATCTTGGAGATAATCCAGATGAACAAAAGATTTTTAAGAAAGTTCAAGAATTCCAAGAAAAACTTATTAAGGATAAAGCATCTATTGTAGGTAAGAAAGATGAAAAGAAATTTGAACTCGAAAATCTTATTGGTGAAACAACTAATAAGGAAGGAGAAACAATGACATACATTCGTTTTAATTTTCGTACTGAAATTCCTACAAATTCTATGTCTACTAAATTCTTTCTTCGTAAGGATGGTGTAGATGAAGAAATGGTTATTAAGACACCAAAAGATTTTGAAGATAAATTTCGCCGTGGTCAATTCCGTTATCGTATGATTGTCAGCCTCAGCAAGGTATGGCGTCAAAAGAAGACACCTGGTAAATATGGTGCAACATTTAAAGTAGAACAAATGCAAATTGAAATGCGTGAAGATGTTAATACTATGATTAGTAAGAATTTATTTGCAAAATCTCAATTTGATGATGATGTTGTAGAAAAAGTATCTGAAATGGATCTTAATATTGAACCTGATGAAGATGATGATGTTCCAGAAGAAAAAGTAATTGAAGATGTAGAAGAAGAGGAAGAAGAGGAAGAAGAAATTAAGCCTGCAAAGAAAGGTTCTTCTACTGCTGTCAAAGTAACTGCTACTAAGGCAGTTTCTCGTAAGAAGGCAACAGCTTAAACTTAATCTTATGTAAAAATAATTAATTAATTTATGATTTAAAATATTATTAATAAATATTTTAAATGCAGTCCAGGCAGTACTTACCACATCAGTATAATTTAGAAAATTTAATATATGATGATATAGAACGTACAACTTCATCTAAAATTCCATCATCAGGAACATCAGAAAATGATAAATTAACTATTAAAATGTATGATGGCAAAAGGGGTAAACCAATATACATACAAACACCGGAATTAACGAATGTATTTGGTGTTACTAAAAAAAGTAATTATTATGAATTATTATTACCATTAGGTGGTTTTTCATGTTTAACATTTAGGCAATTTATTTTAAATTTACAGAATAAAATATTATCAGATGCAAATGAGAATAAATCAGTTTGGTTTAAGAATCGTAAATCTGTAAAGTTTAGTCCAATAATTAAGGAAGTGAATACAGATGTTACTTCTACAATGGGACATACAGAAGATATAGATAAATGTGAAGAAGGGATGATTAAAATTAAGGTAACAAATGGTACAATTATTAAGAGAAATCATGAAGAAATAAGTATAAAAGAATTATCAGTTGGTAAAAAAGTTAGAATGATTATTCAGATATATGCAATATGGGTAAATACAGAAAATAATGTTACTACTTTTGGAATTTATATTAAACCAGAAATAATAGAAGAGAGAAATAGTTATAATTTAGAATTTATAGAAGAAAAAGTAATTATTGATTCCGATTCTGATACAGAATCAACAACATCAACTGCAACATGCAATTCGACAAATGATGAATTAAATGATGAAGAAATAAAATATGAATCTAAATAATTAGGGTGATTTATAAACATTATCATTTTTATCAGAAGATTCAGATGAATGAATATCTATGCTAATACCGTCATCATATTTTTTAAAAGACTTAACTGTATTAGATGAAAAAATTCTTCTTTTATTAGAAGCAGGTGTACTATTTATTGTTTCAGTCATATCTTTAACAATAATATTGTAATTTTTATCAATATAATCAAGAACGTTATATTGCAATGCCCATTTAAAAAAATTCAATTGACTGATATTAGATGTCACACATTGCGTATCAGATACTTTGAATAAAATTCTTTCAGTACCTCTACAGAATGGATCGATATATTTTTTACCATAAGCGTTCAATTGACTACGGTAATGAGTATGAATATTTATATAACATTCCTCATTGTTTTCTTTAATTTTATAGATAATTTGATTTTTTTTAGAATAATTAGTTACAAACCAATCAATTACTCTTAATGAAATACGAGATGTGCCTGTAATTAGTGGAATGACTTTTTTGAATTTTTCTTCAGTAAAATAAGCTTGTAATGATTTTAATAATAAGGCACTTTTTCCTTCTATTTTAAAATCATTTAAACTATCAAGAATAAATTTGTTATTGGTTTCATGACGAAGTCTAGTGTCGCTATCGGTTTCAGTATTAATAATTCTTTCCATATATAAATAATTGAATGCTATTGTTTTAAGTCCTTTTTTCTATAAAATAAAAAAATTGACAAGTAAAGTTTTTACGAATAAAATTACTTAAAGACAACTAACGATATATATTATATAATTAAAAATGTCTTCCACCAAAGCCACTAAAGTAGCCAAGAAAGAAGTAGTTAAAGATGAACCTAAACCCGAGCCTGTTGTCGTTGAAACCAAGCCCGAAGTAGTAGAAAATGAAAGTGATAATGAAGATAAGAAAGTCACATTTGATGAATTAATGGAACAATTTAATGAACAATACAAGAATGTCCGTCAAGGTATGCTCGCTCTCGGTGGCATGCAAGTGCAACTCCGTCGTGCACATAACCAAGCAATGCGTGCACAAAGCCAAAAGAAGAAGCCTCGTCGTGTAGCTGTTGACAGTGGCATCCTCAAGCCTGTTGCACTTCCAGTTGAAGCTGTTGCCTTCCTTAAGGATGTTGGTGTAGCCATTCCTGAATCTGGTTTAATGCGTCGCACTGAACTCAGTGGTGCTATCTATGATTATGTAAAATCTAAATCATTATACAAGCCTGATCCTTCTCGTGAAACTGGCTTTGACCGTAAAGTAATCATTCCTGATGAAAAACTCCGTAAGCTCTTTTCACTCGGTAAAGATGCAACACTTGATTTCAGCTCTATTAACTCTAATCTCGCTGTAATTTACAAGAATGCCAAGGAAGTTGCCGGTGATGCACCAGCTGCTGCTGCACCAGCTCCTGCTCCATCTACTGCTGCCAAAAAGGCACCAGCAAAGGGCAAGGCTGCTACCACAACTGCTTAAATAAATAATAAAAAAAATAAATAATAATAAATAATTAACTATTAATTTAAATAAAAAAAATTAATAATTTAATAATTTAATTCATACAAACTCATTCTCATGGATAAAGATGAATGAGGAACAGCATTTGTTTTATAAGATTTAATAAAATCAGACATACCATCAATCAAGCTATTTATATCATCATAATTTCGTGATAATATAATTGGTAGTGAATTTTCGTTAAACAAATAATTTTTAAAAAAGAAATAAGATATAATACTTGTTTTTTGTCTGAAGTTATTTTCGATTAATAAATCAGTAGGTTTCATATTAAAATAATTTAATATTTTATTCATTTGATATTCTTGCCATCCAAGATCATTGCCCAAATAGTTTAAGAATAATTCATTTGCACTAGTATTAGGATAAAAGACGTGTTGAGTGTAATTAGCAATATACCAATAATAGAATATGATAGCTAAATATTCAGTGATACCTTCATTGGTAATATTATCATCTTTTATTTTAAGAGGTAATGGATGTAAAAATTTATTATCAAAATCAAATTGGGAAGAATGGATTAATTCGTGGATGAGAACTTTAAGAGATTCTTCTTTACGAAATATATGGATATCACGAGGTTCAGCTACAAATGTAAAACCAGAATTAGAATATTCTTCAGATAAAATTTTAGGTTTATTAGGATAAACAGGTGGTAATCTTTTTTTAATATCAGTTAAGTATAAAGTAACAAGATATTTTCCAGGCATAATAGTAGCCCACCAACGAACTATATTAGCAACATGATTAATATATTTATTAGAAACATTAGTACCGTTATTGCCGTTTGGTGATAATGCTAAATCACGTTTTGAATTACCGTTATTGCCGTCTGGCTTTGAATTACCGTAGATAATAATTTTATGAGGTGGAATATCTAATGTATATTTAGTTGTTAATAATTTAACAGCATTTAAAATGGAAGGAAATCTAGAAAATCTAGAATCGTCTAATGCATCAGTAGGTGCATGTTGAATTTTAAAAGAATAAGGTTGATTTTTAAATCTTATAGGTGGTAATTTTTCTAAATATTCTAAAATAGTATCAGAAAATGACAGATCTATTTTTTTTATAACTTTTAAACGTTTATAAGTATTTTCGTCAAATGTCGACATATTTTATTCTTAACTTAAGATAAGAATAAATAATATGAGTATGAATAAAGAAAAATACAACCCAGACGTCAACCGCAAATTTGAACAAGTTTCAAGAGATAGAGATAATATTAATTTTGAATTTACCAAGCAAGTTTACAAGGGAATTACAAATGACTTTCCAGAAAATGTAACTAAACCAGAAGATTTACAATTAAAGGTAGACCCAGTAGATTTTGATATTATTAAAAACAAGATGGAAGAAGCAGTAAGGGAAAGAGAAAAACAAAAAGAAGAACAAGAGAGAATTCTAAAAGAGATGGCGGAAAAGAAGATTAAAAAGAAATTGGAAATTAAAACAGCAAAAACCAGTGATGTTCAAGAAAATCATACAGATATGAAGAGTTCATTTAAAAAATTCGAAGTAAATAAGAATGATAATTTATTAAGAGAGAAATTACAATTAAATGATGTATTAGATTTTATTAAGAAACTATAGCAATTCACTACGTTCATCTCGCTACGCTCGGTTCGTTTCACTCACAGTTACGGAAATCATTTACGGCGAACAAAGTGAGCTGAAGGAGCTTAAAGCGACTGATATAAATCTGTATAGATTTATTGTTATAAAATAAAATCTAGATACTTATTAATTGAATTAATAATGGATAAATTGGATAAAGAATTAACACTGTTATTCGAAGAGTCGGATAACACTCCAAAACTAAACTATATAAAGGAAAATTTAAAACACCATAGAGCATTTAAAAAGTTTATAAAAATATGTATTGATTTCAAAATAAAATTATTTGATGTTATAGAAGATAGATATATTGTAAAGAGTAAAGAGAAGTTAATTAAAAGTGTTTTTCAGAAGAGAAGTGAAATAATAGAAACATTGGCTAAATCAATTAATAATTATAATCAATTAGAAAAAGTTGTTTTATCAAGAAAAGTAAAAATGTTATTAAAACAAGAAGTACCAGATAAGAAAACAGATTCGTCATCACCAGATGAAACTACATTTGATATTAAAGCAGGTATAGATAAATTATATAATGAATTTAAGATAGAATCAAAAATATTGGATATGTTATTAGATTTAATTGTAAACACATTTCAACCGGAAATTATACAATCATTTTATACATCTAAAATAAAACAAACAAAATACATCGAAGAATATATTAGTTAGAACAAATAATTTAAAATTTATATAAACGATAGCTATTTATTGTTTATATGATATTAGTTGGTATTGATTTAGGAACAAACAATACAGTTTTGTCTTATTATGATGGTACTTTACATGTAATAGATAAACCAATTCCTAGTGTAATTTCAATAGAAGATGATAAAGTTAAAATAGGTAATGATGCATTAGCAACAGGAAATTATCATAGAAATTTAAAAAGAAGATTAGCGAATAGTCCAAAATTATTATCATTGTATCAAGAATTTTTAACACAGATTAAGAATAAATTAGAGACATATTTATTAGAAAATGATTTAGATAGTGAATACAAAGTAGTTGTAACAGTTCCTGCATATTTTTCAGAAGCAGATAAAGATATTACTAAACGTGCAGTTTTAGGTGCTGGATTACCATTAATTAGATTATTAGCTGAGCCAACTGCAGCAGGTATTGCATATGGATATTTTTATCATACAGCAGAAGAAGTTGTATTAGTATTTGATATGGGTGCAGGAACAACTGATTTAACATTAATGAGAAAAATTACAGATGCTCCTACTAATTCTAATGATGAAAATACAAATAATTTTTATGAAGTAATTAGTTTAATGGGTGATGTAAAATTTGGTGGAGAAGACATCACGGATTTATTACGTAAAAATATTCCATCGTTAACCAATCCGGAAGAATCAAAAATTAAATTATCTTCTGGTGATATTCCTGAAATTTTGCAAAAAGATTATTTTAAAATGTTGGAAACAGAGTATTATACTAAGATTACAAGTTTATTTGATAAAATTCTTACTGATGGTGCTACTACTAAAAAAGAAGTAACACAAATTTTATTAGTTGGAGGTTCAACAAAGAATCCATTTATTCGTCAAGTAGTTGAAAATTATTTTCAAAGAGATTTAAAATTTATGATTGATCCAGATACAGCAGTTTCATTTGGTGCAACTATTTATGGTAATTCATTAATATCAAATACAAATAATGTAGTATTAATTGATAGATTACCATTATCAGTAGGTATAGAAGTAGAAGATGGAAAATATGCAAAATTAATTGAGAAGAATAGTATTATTCCAGCTAAGAAAGAATCATTTTTTACTACACAAGAAGATGACCAAGAATATATTGAAGTTAAAGTATATCAAGGTGAACATCATTATGTAAAAGATAATATGTTATTAGGTATATTTAAAGTAATGATAGAACCAAGACCAAGATGTACACCTAAGATTTATGTATCAGCAGAAATTAATCCAGATGGTATTTTAAAGATTACTGCAAAAGATGGTAGTAATCAAGAAGTATTACAAATTAAAACAACCAGAGATAATGATATTTCTAGATATTCAACAATTATGCCAAATGAATTATTTGAAGAAGAGTTTGAATTATTAAATAATATGTTTAATGGTATGAAATCACAAATTTTATTTCAACTTACTGAAAATATATATCTTAATATAGATCCAGAAGTAAAAGAAAAAAGACTAAATTTATTTAATACATTAGATGAAAAAGTAGAAGTATATAAAGAAAATTTTCCAAGATTATTTGGGGATATGAAAAAGGAGAATAATTTACGTCATATGGAAGAAAATATTATAGATATGAAAAAAATAGTTGAACTAATAAATAATGAATTTAGTGATTATTTATCTAATTATGAATTAGAAAACACCAAAGTAGATTGGAATAAAAAGATTGAAACGATTCTTGAAAATATGGATAAATATAAGTTAACAGAAGAGCAGAATAACAGAGTATTAGAATTATCAGAAGCAATTATAGAAGCAGATAATATTAATTGTGAAGAAATGTTTTCTGAAATTAATCAGATATTAGGTTATAATTTATAAATATTTCCTAAAATTAATTATGAGAATTAGAGAATTAAAAATTTATATATTGAAGAATGAATATGATAAATATATCAAGATAATACATAGTTTTAGAGAACATATTCATAAAATATTTTATTATCATGTAATTAATACATATGAAAAATCAATTTATTTAAATGAATTGACAGATATTCATAAATTATTAAATGATTATTATAATGATAAAATAATTAATTTTTGTGAAAAAAATAATGAAATTACACATGAAATATTAGAAATGGAGTTGAATGAAATTATAATATATGCAAGTAAAATGAGATTAATTCCAGAAATTATTGATAGTCATGAAATATTTTATGATTCATTTTGGCATCCATTATCAGATATTAAGTATAATATTAAAAAGGTTGCATCTAATATAGGATTTCCAAATATTAAAATAGCAATTCAAATGATGATGAAAGATGATTATGATGCAAAAATATTGGATAATAAATCAAGAATATTAATAGATAATTATAATTATTTATTTATTCCATTAAGATATCATGAAGTAGAAATAAGAAATTCAGAAACATTATCAATAGTTTCAAATAATGATAAAAAGGCGAATAATTTTGACTTGTATACGAATAATATATTTTTTAAGGAATGTGCAATTGAGAATATTTTTATACCAACATTTGAATTGCATTTAAAAAAGGATTCAAATTATTTTGAAAATTATTTGGTATTAAAAGGTATTTTTATTGTAGATGAAATTTCATTATTTATGAGAAGTAGCATAATTGTATTTAATCAATTATTTGTTAAAAGAAAATATTTGGAAACATTAATTGATGGAGAATTAGCAAAAAATATGATGAGAGGATTATCATTAGGTGAAATTATAGTATATTCACCTGAAAAATTAAAAGAATTAATAAATGGAAATATAAATAAATATAATATTATTAAAATAAAAAATCCACAAAATATTTTTAAAGATACAGTAAATAAGAATAATATTAGTGAATTTTATAATACAATTAAAATATTGTTAGCTGGTGAGGAAGAAAATTATCAATTAGCAGGATTTTTATGTTCATTAGCAAAAGATAAAAAATATAATGATGTAAGTTTATCAGAAGTAATTATTAGTTATTTAAGTTATATATCTCAATGTAAAATTAGAAAATTTATGGTTATAATTAAAGATATATCTAATGATGATAGTGATTATAGAAAACAAATATTAACACATCCAACAATGCCAGATAAAGTTAAATTACTTGCAATGGAAAAAGTTTCTGAAATGAAAAATAATAACAATGATTATCATAAACAATTATTATTTGTAAAAACATTAATTAAATTTCCATGGATATCACAAGAAGAAACAGATTTTTTTAAGAAAAAAATATTAGATAAATCACCATCTGTATTATTTGATGAAATAGAAGATAAATTAAATAAGAAGGTATATGGTCATGAAAAAGCAAAAGAACAATTTGTTTTACAAATAGCAAGATGGATAACAAATCCATCGGGTCAAGGTTATTCAATTGGATTAGTAGGACCACCAGGTGTAGGTAAAACATTATTAGCTAAAAGTGTGAGTGCAGCATTAGATTTACCATTTATTCAAATTACATTAGGTGGTCAAAATGATGGTGAATTATTACATGGACATGGATATACGTATGCAGGAGCACAACCAGGTATGGTTGTTAGAAAATTATCAGAAATAGGAAAAGGGAGATGTATAATATATTTTGATGAATTAGATAAATGTAATGTAAAACATGGTATTAATGAAATATCGAGTATTATAATTCATTTAACAGATCAAAATATGAATCATTGTTTTCAAGATAGATTTTTTCAAGGTGTCGATTTTCCATTACAAAATTGTATTTTTATGGCATCATATAATGATTCATCTTTAATAGATCCAATTTTATTAGATAGATTTGTAGAAATAGAAGTAAAACCGTATACAATCAAAGATAAGTTAAATATTATTAAAGATTATGTATTACCAGAAATAATAAGTGAAGTTGGATTAAAGAAGACAATTAAAATAGCAGATGAAGTAATTAAGAAGGGTATTTTAGAATATACAAATGAAGCAGGTGTGCGTGATATTAAACATAAATTAGAATTAATAATGATGAAAATTAATAAAGAAGTATTAGTTGGTAAGATTAATGATAATTTATTAGAAATTAATTGGGATTCATTTAAAAAATATATTGATGAAAAATCATATAAAACAGAAAAGATTCATGAAGAACCAAAGATTGGTATGATTAATGGATTATATGCTACAGTAAGTGGTCGTGGTGGTATAGTTCCAATTCAAGTAATGCAATTATATGGAGAGAAAACATTCCAATTAAAATTAACAGGGTCATTAGGTGATGTAATGAAAGAAAGTATTCAATGTGCTTACACTACTGCATTAAATTATATTAAAGATAAAGGTCATGATATTAGTAAAATATTAGAAAATTTTACATCAGGATTTCATATTCATGCACCATGTGGGGCAACACCAAAGGATGGTCCAAGTGCGGGTGCTGCGTTTACATTAGCATTTATTAGTATATTATTAAATCAAAAGATTAGTAATGAAATTGGTATAACAGGAGAGATAGAATTAACAGGTAAGATTACTAAGATAGGAGGATTAATTAGTAAACTACAGGGAGCTAAATTAGCGGGAATTAAAAAAGTCTTAATTTCAGAAGAAAATTCAGATGATATAGAAGAAATTAAAATAAAATATCCTGAAATTGTTGATAATATTGAGATTATAACAGTAAAAAATATTTTAGATTGTCAAATAATTTTTGTTTAAATAATATATTTTCTTTATATATAGTATATACATAAAATGTCTACAGCTGGTGTTGCAACAGGTCCAGTACCACCAGTACCACCAGTACCACAAGCTAATACTATGACAGTACCAATATTAGCACAAGCTAATACAGCTAATACAGCTAATACAGCTAATACAGCTAATACAGCTAATACAGCTAATACAGCTAATACAGCTAATACAGCTAATTCTGTGTCAGTACCATTTTTACCATATAATAATACAGGAATTCCTCATATAGTATCAACTATAACAAATACACATACTCTTTCATGTGGAGATGGTTATAGTGTACAATATGATAGCGATACTACTAATGTAAGATGTTTACCTAATGGTCAAAATGCATCTGGTTTCACATCACATGTCTATGAATTTAAATCCAGAAAAGGTCGTAACGTTGAAGACTTTTCTCAAAATACAAATGGCAAATGCAAAGCCAGATATTAAACTTTAGATTTTTCTTTATATAATGTATAAAGAAATGTCTGCTCCAACGCAACCATTTAATATTTGTCCAAATGGTCAAACTGCAATGGGTAATAGTGATGGTGTAACAAATAGTTGTCAACCAATTACATGTCCAACAGGATTTTCAGTAAAACCAGATGAACATGGAACAATTGGATGTGCAGTACCAGGAGAACCAGCGATAGTATGTCCAAGTGGTAAGACTTTAACTGAAAAAGATGGATGTCAAATAACATCAGGATTAGTAAATGCAGTAGATAGTGAAGGTATTCGTAATTATGGATTATGTCCAAATAATTATAGAAAAAATAGTATTGGTGCATGTGAATATGTTGGTTTTAAATGCCCAGATTCAGTTTCACATGGTAAAGGCGTTTCAATTATACTTCAAAATAATGTTCCAGGATGTTCGATATACCAAGGTAATGAAATTGTATGTCCAACAGGATATAAATATGTAATAGATCCAATAGACGATATGCTAACATGTGCAGGTATTGATAGTTATATAGCAAAGGATAAAGGTAATTGTCCTGGTAAATATGAATCTGTACCAGATGATTATGGTAATAATATTTGCCAGCCAATAGAACCTCATGTTAGTTTAGGTTTTACATCAAAAGTTTATGATTTCAAAACTAAATCTAATAAATGTAAAATTAGATATTAAAATATATCTTTATATATAATATATAAGAAATGGGAGCAGCTCCATCTTGTCCAAAATGTCCAGATTGCCCTACAAATTCATTAACATCATCATCACCAGTATCATCATCTCCAGTATCATCATCGCCAGTATCATCACAGTATAGATTACCATCCACATCATCACCATCCACATTATCACCACCCACATCATCACCATCCACATCATCACCATCATCATTACTATCACCATCACCATCCACATCATCACCATCAACATCATCAAATCCATTTACATTTTCACCTCCATCATCATCATCACCATCATCATCACCAGCATCATCACTATCATCATCACCAGCATCATCACTATCATCATCACCAGCATCATCACCGTCCACATCATCACCTGCATCAACGCTACCATCTTGTCCAGTAGGTACAAAAGTATCTAAACAAACTAAATTATCAACAGGAACAAATACATTATCTTGTTATGATTCTACAGGAACTATTATTGGAAGCCCAATACCTAGCTTACCATCAACTGATAATATATGTGCAACTTCAGGAGACTCACGTATTAATAACTATTTAACTCTTGTTAGTACTGGTTATGTTCAATGTAAAGTAGGTAATACTACACTAAAGGATACTAATCCATGTCCAGTTGGATATAATGCAGTAATTTCACCTACATTAAGTCTTGACGGAACTTTAATTTATACATGTGCAGGTGGTTCTAATCCAATGACATGTCCATTTAATATAGCACCAAAAAATGTAGACCTTCCATGGGGTGGTTCAGGATATCAATGTACTATATCACCAACAAATGGTTTTACATCAAACGTTTATGATTTTAAATCTAAAAAAGAACGTAATATAGAAAACTTTTCACAAAATAATTCTAAATGCAAAGCCAGATATTGAATTTTAAAAAGCTATAGATTTTTCTTTTTATAATGTATAAAGAAATGTCTAATATTAATTCACCTGCTAGTAGAAATACTCCATCAAATACTCCATTTTTTCCACCATCAGCACCAACATTTAATCCACCAACTCCAACATTTAATCCACCAGCACCAACTTTTAATCCACCAACACCAACCTTTACACCACCAGCTCAAACTCCTAGAGCACCAGCTCCAACCTTTAATCCACCAACACCAACCTTTACACCACCAG
>Ga0007819_1000502_pt1 | contig 13160 bp, 16 predicted proteins | sample CryBogCBE07Jul09_FD_71203 | JGI IMG/M metagenome (GOLD analysis project Ga0007819, IMG submission 71203) | Freshwater microbial communities from Crystal Bog, Wisconsin, USA - CBE07Jul09 | ecosystem: Environmental > Aquatic > Freshwater > Lake | place: Crystal Bog, Wisconsin, USA | collected... | reverse complement strand
TCAGGCCGATGACGAGGAGCAGTCACGGTTCGTCTGGCTGGCTGGCGATGTCACGGTGGAGTCCAAGCGCTCGGACAAGACGGTGCTCGGCCAGTTGGTCAAGGACAAGACGAGCGGTGAGACTCAGGCTCACGGTGCGCACGGTTGGTTCACGAGTGACGCCTCAGAACGCATCGCACCGATTGACTCGAAGGACAAGACGAACCCCAAGGGCAACCCGTTCAAGACAACGCTGACCGCACAGGCAACGATGCGGGACCCAGAACTCAAGGGCGTGTCTGAGGAGAAGGTCGCCCAGATGCACGAGAACTTCGAGAAGGTTCTTGGTGTCACGCCCGAGCAGGCTCAGGCCAACATCGTCGACATGTTCAACAAGTCCGATCAGGCCACAAGAGAGTTCGGTGCTCAGTGGTACCAGAACGCTCACGACGTGTCGTTCAACACGGCGATCGAGAACGGAATCGACCCGCACATTGGTGCAGCCATCACCGCTGCAATGTCACCCGGCCAGTTGTGGCAGGACAACGAGAAGATGGCCATCCAGTTGATGGAAGACTTCAACAACCCAACACGGGTGCTCACTCAAGCCGAGGCCGACAAGTTCAACGCCAAGGACGAAGACAAGCGCCAAGGGCTGACGGTATCGGCTGGGCAGAATCTGAGGTCGATCATCGAGGACCCGAGCAACACACGTGGCGCTGCAGTTCTGATTGCATCGATCCACAACTTCGGCATCGGTCGTGAGTACGGCAACGTCGACAAGGCCGTGCAACTTGCACAGGCTAACGACCCCTCGAAGATCTCGGAGATCCTTGGTGGTGCCAAGGTGCGATCGTTCTTCAACAACATCGACGAGCCCACGAACCCGAACGATGTCACCGTCGACGTGCACATGTTCCGTGCACTGGCTAACGGCGACCCCAATGGACCGCACTACATTCCGAACGGTGACGATCGGATCAGGGCGATCGGTGACACTAGCAACATGAGACTACTCACGGCGAGCCCTAGTTATCAGAACGCTAGTGTTGGCGCTTACCCGATCGCTGCGGACGTTGTCCGTTCTGCAACCGATCAGATCAACTCGGAGAACGGGACGAACTACACACCGTCTCAAGTGCAGGCAATCGTCTGGGGGCAGCAGTTGAACGACTACCCGAGGAGCGTCATCAACGCAATACTCAAGGCAGGTAACTGACATGCGGATCGACGTGTACGTCGGTGAGGCACCCGACGAGGGTGACGGCTACGGCGGTGCGACAGACGAGTCGACCAAGATCTCCATCGGCACGGTCCGCAAGGACAAGGTCAGTGGCTCGACGCAGGCCCACGGTGAACACGGACACTTCGCCAGCGGGTCCGGGGACGGTGACCTTGAGAAGGTGCCCGAGTTCAAGACCAAGGGCGATGCCGAGAAGTGGTTCAGCGACAAGGGCATCAGGGTCCTGCCCGAGGTTACTCGCATGCGGTCGATCAACCCCGAGGCGTTGCACGTCGTTGCCGAGTCCTTGGTCCGGATGAACGCCAAGTTCCCCGGGCTCATGGACGAGATCAAGGTTATTGCCAAGTGCCCGAGCAATGACGCCGTGGCGTCCGTGGCCGACAGGCGCTACGGCGGCTACAACCGTCTCGGCCAGATGCTGCGCCAGCCCGAGGGCGACGGATCGAAACTGACACTCTCGCCCACGTTCGGTCACTTGGTGTCGGACCCGGAGTACCTCGCTGAGTTCATCAAGGTGAACGAGGGCTACAACACGTTGCGCACACCGCAAGACGCCATGACGCACGAGTTGACGCATGCAGTGATGAACATGACCGATGCGGACAACGGCATCGAGCCGTCGTTCCCTCGACTCATGGCGATGCGTGAGTGGTCACGGCCGAGCGAGGTGCAGGACGCCGTCACGGCTGCCTACGGCCGGTCCCCTGCGATGGCGACGGTGCGGGAGCAGATGGCCAAGGACATCGGGAGCGACTACTCGAAGGAGATGCCCGCTGAGTTCGTCGCTGAGGTCAACGTGATCATCGGCAACCCCGAGCGGTTCGGTGCACTACCAGACGACGTGCAGGAGCGGCTGCGCACGTTCCAGACGGAGATGAACAAGCGCATGAATCACGACGTGATCAAGACGGTAGGCTCGGATCTCGGTGACGATGACATCATCACCTCAGAGATCATCGACGACTTCGGCATGCCCAAGTCGTTCTGGGATTGGTCGAAGCAGTACATCGGTGACGATGACGAGCCCGCTGAGAAGATCTCGATTGGCAGGCTTGCCAAGGACCGTGTCTCGGGCCAGACGCAGGCTCACGGTGCCCATGGCCACTTCGCCAGTGGTGGTGACGGTGGGGAGAACGAGGGCAAGACCCGGCTCGGTCGGCTCCGTGACATTCTCGGTGGTCGGTCGAAGGAGTCGACGCCCGAGCCCGAGAAGCCGACCTATCCGACACCTAAGCCGACCAAGGATCCCGAGTACTTCCAGCAGCACGCCAAGGAGATTGCCGACCGTGCATACCCGCCCGGGTCTCGGCCGCTCAGTCGGACACCGACGGCAAGGGATCTTGCCAACCCCGCATACGAGCAGCCCACGCCCGCACAGAAGGCGGACGGTGACAAGTTCATCAGGGAGATGGCGAGGGAGCAGTGGGGTGACATCAAGCCCACGGTGCTCACCCCCGAGGAGTTCGATCAGTACGTCCGTGACCACGGCTCAACCGTGATCTACCGGGGGTTCGGTTCACGGCCACCGATCTTCGAGAACACTCCCGAGGAGCAAGAGGCCACCGGCAAGCGGTTCCGTGACCCGACCACCGAGGAGCGCACGGCCGCAGGTGACAGGGCGTTCCAGACCTTCCTCAACGCTGAGCGCCTTGCGCTGGGCGTCAAGATCAACGGTGACTTCTTCGGGGTCAAGGACATCGGCATGAGTTACGGTAAGGTCCGTGCCGATGAGAACACGGTCGACCCGGCGAGGGGTCGGGTGGTCCAAGCGGTGCTCAAGCCCGACGCAGAGGTGCGCACGGTGCAACTAGACAGCCTCGACACCCCCGGCAGTCTCGCTACGGCGCTGGGACGGCTGGCGGATCCGGACGGCTCGAAGGGCATCCGTGACAGCAGTGCCAGCGTGATTGCAGCATCACTCATCGCTCAGGGCATCGACGCCGTCCGCATCCCCGGTTCACTCAGCGGTGGCGCATCCGGTACGTTCACTGTTATCCTGAACTCAGGTGCTCTCATCGTTGCAGGAGACAACGGGACTACCACGAGGAGGTGATAACGATGGCAGAAGATGAATCAAGTGAGTGGGCGAACCTGACTCTCGGTGATCGAGAAGAGGGGCTACTGACGCTCATGTCATGGCTCAAGCCCGTGGAGGCTGAGAAGGTCAGAAGGGCGGTGCTCCACTCAGCGACACCGTGGACCTACGACGATCTGCCGGACTGGCTGATCGGTTGGCTGACTCGGCCGGACACGATTCCGAAGGATCTACTGTTCGACCCTGAGGTCACGGCGCAGTCCTGAGTAGACTGGCCGGGTGAATCGCTCGACCATCCGCATCGGCAGGACAGGCCGCAAGGCCGCTGAACACGACACCGTTGAGCAGCCCAGCGTGTTCAAGATTGGCACGGTGGCCAAGCGCATCGTGGAGGAGACCAAGCGCTCGACCATGCGTATCGGCACGGTCGGCACGCCGGTCGACGAGCCCGCAGCCAGCCCGACCATCAGCATTGGCGTCGTCAAGTACTCGCCAGATCAGCCACGTGACTACCACGGCCGGTTCGGGTTCAGCACGGACTTCAAGGACTGGGACGGTGTCACGAAGTTCTTCGACAAGTTCGACGTCAAGGTCAACACGGAGTCGCTCAGCGCACTGGGCATCACGCCCGAGGATATGCACGTGATTGCCGAGCGAGCGCTCGACATCAACGCCAAGTTCCCCGGTGCGCTTGACGAGTTGAAGTACATCGAGGGGACCGACAAGTACGGGAAGTCCGAGGACATGGTCATCGCAGCGGTCGACAACATGCGGCTCTACGGCACGTACGGTGACACCCGCACGACCGAGGAGGGGTCACGCATGTGGCTCACTCAGAACTTCGCCGACTTCATCGCCAACCCCGAGCACCTCGAATCCACGCTTGGGAACTACCCCGGGTATCTCACGTCGACCGACGTGGGCGACTTCATCACGCACGAGATGGGTCATGTCGTTCAGAACATGTCCGAGTCGGAGATGGGCAGCCCGTGGGTGCAGCAGTTCTGGAGCAGGCCGGACGGTCTCATGCAGCAGGCGATGGCCGAGGCTGGCTACATGACGGCGGACGCTCGGTACAAGGGCGGGTTCCGTAAGGAGGAGTCACTCATCAGGGATGACATCAGTGACTACGCCAACTCGACGCCCAGCGAGTTCCACAGTGAAGTCCTTGTGTTGTTCAAGGACAAGGAGAAGTTCGACGCACTGCCTGCCGAGACGCAGGAACGGTTGCGCACTTATCAGCGGTTCATCAATGAGACCGCTGGCAAGGATCTCGTGAAGGCGCTACTCACCGACGACACGGTGGAGCGACCGAAGGTCGGACACGATGATGACTTCGGCCTTCCGCCCGAGTTCTGGCGTGAGTTCCACGAGGCCATCGGCAAGCCCGACACGGTGACCAAGGATGCGGAGTCTGGTCGCAGGCAAGCGCACGGCGAGCATGGGCGCTTCGCCAGTGGCGGTGACAGCAGCACCGAGACGGTCACCATGTGGCACATCACCAGTGACCCCAACTTCGTCATCGACCCGACACGAGTCCCGGAAGACAACACCACTCTCGGCATGAAGAGTGACCCCGGGCTCTACGTGTCCAGTGACCCGGAGCGGTGGATCAACGGTTACGACTATGTCCGTCCGTACATCGTCGAGTTGAAAGTCCCGAAGGACTTGCTCGCCAACGCCACGGGCGGTTACGCAGGTGAGAAGTTCCTCACGGCGGAAGATCTCGACAAGGTGAAGATCGGCAGGGTCATTCCGTTGGACGCATACGCCCGTGAGACCTACGGGGGAACCGGTTGGATCGAGGAGCACCACGGTACATCCTTCGACACCTCCGAGCCGGTCAACTGGCGTGACAAGTTCAAGGACTACGTCTACGACGGGCCCGACGTTCGTGACATGACGCTCGATGAGACCGAGCGGCACCGTGAACGCTGGCTGGAGTACATGAGGGACAGCCGTGGCTTCGACGACGAGCGCATCGAGGAGTTGCGGCAGGAGACTGCACCCGTGACCACGGTGACTAAGGATGCCGCTTCCGGCCGCACGCAGTTGCGGGACGAGCACGGACGGTTCACCAACGAGGCCGAGCCCCAACTCAAGTTGGAGGAGAACGTCCGGATGGTGTCGTCCGAGGTTCCGATAACGCTCAGGTCCAGACTGAACGATGAGATCGAACGGATCAACAAGAGGCAGTACCCCAAGGGCACGGATGTCGCAGCGCAACGCAAGGCGGACATCGAAGAGGTGACCCGGGAGCACACACTCACCACGTGGAAGACGCCGGACGGTGGTCAGGTCCGCTTCGCATACGCCGACTGGGACACGACGCTCCAGCGACGGTTCGTCGACGAGGTGGTGTCGCTCCAGAAGAAGAACCCCGACGGCTCGGACGACATCACGGTTGTTGGTCCGAGAGGGTTCATGGGTGGCTATGGTCTCCAACTTGGAACCGGTGTGTTCGAGTTCACCAACGGTGTGACGATGGGACTCACACACGACAGCGGTCAGGTGTACGTCAATGGCACGATCACCTACACGAAGACGGTGCAGGAGTGGGGCGAGGGTATCAAGAACGGGTTCCATCCCGAGGAGATGACCAACGTCGAACCGTGGCGATCGGTTCTCGTGCATGAGTACGGGCACAGCCTCGACGCAGGCATGGCGGACCTCAACAGCCTCACTGATAGTTCAAGCCGTTCACCCGAGACGCAGCAGGCGCTGGCCGATTACCCGTCGTCGTCGACGTACGGATTGAAGGATTACTACGAAGCGTACGCAGAGGCGTTCGCCCAGTATCGGCTGAGCGGTGGCACGACGACCGACCCGCTTGCGCAAGCATTGGCCAAGACGGAAGGATGGACAGCATGACGATCATCGCAGACTCATTCAACGGCAAGCCGCCCCGGATCATCACGGACCCGTTCGTGGCGATCCCCGAGGACGTGATCCGTGCTGCAGCAGCCAACGGTGACGAGACAGCACAGGCCGAACTTGACCGACGCAACACTCTCACGGTGACCAAGGACCGTACGTCAGGTGCCACGCAGCCCCACGGTGAGCATGGCCACTTCGCATCGGAGGGTGGTGCCGAGCCGTGGCAGCGGACCGACAGGTCTGACGACACCGAGCGCTCGCACAAGTTCATCACTGACCACATCGATGCGGTCACGGTGGGCGAGGGGCACACAGGGATCGAGAGCATCGGCCGCACGCAACTGACGAAGGATCAGGCCGATGCGGTGAGTATGTACACCGGCTCAGGGTTCATCCCCATGAATCACCGTCTGCGCAATGGCATGGCGATCGAGGATGTCCCCCGTGCGGCCGACCTACAGTCCGCCATCGACAGCAGCACGATCGACCGACCGGTGACCGTCTTCCGGACGATCTCCCCGAGGCTACTCACGGACCTACACGAGGGTGACATCATCAGCGACCGTGGGTTCATCTCGACATCGGTGCTCAGGTCCGTCGCTGAGATCTTCACCACGACGGGCGACAACATTGCCGAGATCACGGTCCCCGAGGGCTCGCATTGTGTCGGTGCGCTCAGGTCCGACGACAGGAGCGAGTCGGAGATCATCCTCAGTTCAGGCTCCCAGTTCCGTGTCGATCAGGACGCATCATCCGGTGGCCCGTTCAAGTTGACTTACATCGGTCGGGACGATGGCACGGGCACGGTGACCAAGGCAGTGATGACGACCGGCACACGGTTCACGTGGAACGATGGTGACATCACGGTCGAGAGGAAGAGGGACCATGGCTGAGCGACCGATGCTATATCCGGACAGCACTATCGAAGGCTCGGATTGGATCAAGGCACGGAGGTGGGATCTCCCCGGTGTCACGGATCTCGACGCCTACCTTGCGACCAACGGTCTCGACCGTGAGTCGACGAGAGCCAAGCGCTTCGTCAGGCACAGCATGACGCTTCCGTTCTGGCAGGCTGCCCCAGCCAAGTTGAGGGAGCAGGCCCAGACGTTCGTCGAGTCGTGAGGACGTACTTCTTCCCCGGCATGGATGAGCCACGGTCGGCTCCCCGGGACGACGGAAAGACGCCCAAGTACGAGGACCCCAAGCGCATCGACGATCTGGAGATTGCGCAGTCACGGCTCTACGTGATCACACGGAGCGACGGCATCGAGGTCGAGGTGCCCGGTACGTTGTGCAGCCGACCGAACCGCACGTACCTCGGACATACCAGCGAGTTGTACGAGACACCGTGGGACCTTGAGGACCGGTGGCTCGGCAACGATCCTCAGTTCCGCCGCATCCCGTCACGGACTCAACGGTTCAGGATGCTTGAGGCTGAGCGCCGCAAGCACGAGGTTGAGATCCTCCGGCTGGCGGCGATCGAGAATCCCGGCAAGTGCTGCGAGCGGAGACGGTGGGTCGACGGTTGGTGCGAGCGTCCACGCAACACGGGGACGTTGTGGTGCCACTGGCACCTCTCACTTCGCATGCCGACCGTCGACGCCGACGCAACCGTCATGGCTGAGCGTGCGGCTAAAGTGCTACGCAACACCTCTCGATAGAAGGGCCCCATGAGCAGGTTGAGCAAGGACAACTCGACGGTCATGTCGTTGCGTGTCCCGAACGATCAGAGGGACGAGTTCGTGGCGCTGGCGAAAGAGGTCGGCGTGTTGACCTCTCGCCAGTTGCGAGCCGTGTTCGACGCAGCGATCGAGGACATGCGAGATCAGGCAAATGAGCGACGGAGGGCCAACGGCCTGCCGACGTGGGAAGAAGATTGGAGAGCCTCAAATGGCTAACAACCGCAACGCCAACACCGGACGGTTCCGCTACCCGAACACGGCGATCACGCCGGGCGGAGCGAAGCCGGAGATCAAGCACCTCGACTTGGCGGAGGTCACGAAGCCCGTTGCGCAGACCTTCCACCGTGACGCACTGTCCATGCAGCAGGGCCAGCAGCGCCAGAGCCCCATCGGACACGTCCCAAGCCAGACCCCGATGGGGCCAGTGACTGAATAGAACACGATTCTAAGGATGATCTGAGCGCCGCCAGACCGGCCAAGCCGGGCCCGGCCAGCGCTCGATGCCTGCACATGACGAAGGGCCCCTAGCACACCTTGTTGCACTGCGCAACAATGAAAGCGCAGGTCAGAGGCCATTTCCGCTTCGAGCGGATTGGAATCAAATGATTACGATCTGTTAGACTGGCCTCATGCGAGTGATTGGCTACATCAGAGTGTCGACTCAGGAGCAGGCGCTGAGCATCGAGGCCCAGCGCAAGCGCCTTGAGGCTGAGGCTGAGTTCAGGGGCTGGGCCCTACGCATCATCATCGATGAGGGGCAGTCAGGGGGGAAGCGCCCCAGTGAGAGGCCCGGCCTACGTGAGGCGCTTGAGGCGCTCAACACAGGGGAGGCCCATGCCATTGCAGTGACCAAGTTGGACAGGATCGCTAGATCAGTCTCAGACGTGGCTACATTGCTCGACACTGCACGCATTGAGGGCTGGGCACTCATAGCCCTAGATCTTGGTATCGACACCTCTACGCCCGAAGGAGCGCTTGTGGTGGGCATCATGGCCAGTATCGCCCAGTGGGAGCGTGCACGTATCAGGGAGCGCATCAGAGAGGCGCTGGCAGTCACACGTGCACAGGGCACGAGGCTGGGCGCACCAGTGCGCTATGGGGACGAGGTGGGCGATGAGATCAGGAGCATGCGCAGCGCAGGCATGACGTGGGCTCAGGTGAGTGAGGCGCTGGCTGAGCAAGGCATCACTACGAAGGGGGGTACCCTCCTCGCCCCGGCTGCTATGCGCTCGATCGTGAGTCGACCCCCCCGGGGGGATGGTGCATGAGGCCCCTTGGTGCACGAGGGGGGTGCATGAGGCGAAACCCTTCGACCTTCCTACACCAACTTCGCAACGCAGCCCCGGTTACGTGAGGAGTATGAGATTTCCCATACGTTTGGTGTAAACACGTCCCGAGGTGCTATGATCCAGCAGCAGGTCGGTGCCGAGTCGAGTGTGTGCTCATCGAAAGTCTCCCTAGATGCGTACATCTCCCCACTCCTCGGCACCGGCCTGTCCAACATTTCAACCCACGCACACACGACTGGTGTAGACAGGAGGCAGGCCATGGAGGTCATTCGCCCCGGGGACGGTGCCCCCAAGCGCAACGATCACGAGCCCCAGCCCGAGGACGACTCCCGGTGGTGCGTGATCTGTCGACACAGGATCGAGCGCATCAAGACCGACACGTGGAGGCATATCGATGACTGAGCCCCAGTTCACCCCGCCCACGTGCTTCGTGTGCAACGAGCCCGCCACGCAGGTGCGCCCGCCCGGGGAGATGTGCACGACGTGCGCCACCTCGTACGACAAGGGTGATGTCAAGATGCTGCTGCGCAGGAACCGGTTCGAGTGACCAGCCCCCTCGCCGACGAGATGCGTGCGCTCCTCGGGAGCCCGCTGGTGGTCGCTGCGCTGGCGATGCTCAAGCGCTCCAACGTGCATTGTCTGGACTGCCTGCCCGACATGCTGCATCGAGCGGCCGACGAACTCGACGCACTCTACGCAGCGGCGCACGAAGTCAAGGACAGGGCCAAGGACGCACTGTCGTAGGTAGTAGACTTCGGGGTCAACGGCCGCACGAATCTGGAGTACCCATGGCAGAAGAGACTGAGTCCATCGAGGACATCTTGCGTCACGACAAAGGTCACGACGACTGGCACGCTTCGCACGGCGACCCGCCCTGCAAGAGCGAGGCTGACTGCGCCCGGATGCAGGCCAAGTACGACGCTGAGCAGTCGGCCGTCAAGAAGTTGCGCTACATGATCTCGCAGGGCGGGCACGTTGGTGCGGTTGCTCTGGAGATCCTCGCCAAATACAGCCCCGACCAAGAGCGAGATGACCACGGCCGGTTCGCTGGGAGCGGCAACGACACGCAGTCCATGGACAACACGAAGCACGACCAGATCATGTCCGCACACATGAACATCCTCGACAAGGTTGAGCGTGCCAGCGGCGGGGACCCGACCTCAGGTGCGCACATGTCGATGGCCCAGAGCCACATGGACAGGGCCCGGTCTGCGGTGGAGCGGGCTCAGGCGGCGGAGTCGGTGAACGACTACAAGGGCGCTTCCGATGCCTACAGGCAGGCGGCGGATCATTACATGAGCGCTTCCTCTGAGTACAGCGACGCCGCCATGCGCATGCCCCAGACCTCGGCCGGTGACGCTATCGGGTACAGCATCATGGACCACCTCCAAGGCCCGACCGACGAACTCGCCACCCGGGCCGACGAGGAGTCGAAGATCTTCGCCGACGCTGTCAAGCAACTTGACTTGCTCCACAAGTACGTCGATCAAGGCGGCTTCGTCGGGATGATCGCCAAGGAGATCCTGATCAAGTACTCCGAGGACGAGGCTCGTGGTGAGCACGGCCGGTGGATCTCCAGTGGAGCCTCCGGATCGTCCCCTGCGAGGCAGGCGGTGAACGATCTCGTCGAGGCGCACCCAGATTCTGCAGCCGCCCAGAGCGCCAAGGGTGCTGCGTTCTCGGCCGATCTCTACGAGAGGGAGCCGGGCAACTCGCAGGCGGCTTCGATGTACAGGCAGGCCGCTTCTCTCATTCAGGGTGAGGCCATGCGGGAGGGCGGGTCCGACGGTCCCTTCATGCGAGCGCTCACTGCGCTGCAGGGGGCGGTGGCCCATTACTCGGGCGGCTCCAGCACTACCAGTGGTGGAGGAGGTGGCGGGCGAGCGTTCATCGCCAACCAAGGCGCTCGTGACCTCGTCAGTTCTGCACGATCGATGGGCGTTCGCATGCCGCACCTCGGAGGGCTCTGAGTATGGCCCTCCGCTACGTCAACCCGGCTGACCGGCTCAGGGCCAACCTGACCAAGATGCAGGACCTCGTCGACCACGAGCCTGCACCCCAGATCGAAGCCATCACCAAGTCGCAGGAGACCCCCGCACCCGCACCCGAGGTGCTCGACGAGGTCCCCTCGATCTCCCCGGGCGAGAAGATCCTCGCCAAGTACGGGCTGGAGATCGGCGACATCGACCCGGACTACCTCGTGCTCTTGGAGAGCGACATCTCCAAGGGCGGGCACGTCGCCATGACGGCGACCGAGATCCTGCAGCAGGTGATCGCCGATTCGACCAAGGCCAAGTTCGGCCCGACCCGACCCCCTAAGGCCCCGGCCTACTCGTTGCCTGACCACCTCAGGACACGCAAGCACACGTTCTACTCTAAGGAGGACCCTCGATGACCACGCTCGACCCCGAACTGCGGAAGCGACTTGAGCAGGAGGTGATCCTCGGAGGGTTCCGTGCTCAAGCGGCCATTGAGGTCCTCACCAAGTACAGCCCCGACCAGCCTCGTGACTCGCACGGGCGCTTCGGCAGCGGAGGCGGCAGCAGCGACAGCGACACCAAGGGTGACGGCACCAAGGAGCACCCGATCGACGGCACGAAGATGTCGCCGGGCGAGATCGCTGACCACATGAAGGCTGGCGAGCACATCCGGATCAACCCGGAGCAGACCCCCGACCTGATGAGTCACGTCGACAGCCTTGGGCGCAACGACAACCCGTACGCCGAAGCGAAGATGAACTACCTCCACTACGGGGACGGCAAGGACACGTTCTCCCGGTTCGACGATGGTCTGTACGGACGAGGGGCTTCCGGTGACTTCGCTGGCATGCCGCAACTCGACGAGGACAACCGACCCGGTGTTCGTGATGAGTACTTCGACAAGTTGCGGAGTGAGGGCGTCAAGGTCGAGGAGGCCGAGGTCGACCCTCGAACCCTGCAGCCGATGCAGAACGAGACCGGGCTGGCCAAGACCGCTGGCATCTTGGAGCATGCCAACCTCGGGCACGACCCTGACTCCCCTTCCGGCTGGAAGAGCAGCGACCGGATCATCGTGTCGAACGACGGATACGTCATTGACGGGCACCACAGGCTCAGCGCTATGCTGGCTGATGCAGCCACCAACCCCGACGCTCAGATCGGCGTTGTCAGGGTCGATATGTCGCACGACGAGTTGTTGGCTCACATGCAGCAGTTCAACAAGGAGATCGGCCAGAAGCCGATGGCGCTAGGACAGGACGGTGCGCAAGTGGCAGACAACAAGCAGTCAGTCTTCAAGGGTGTCAAGGAGATCCTCCCGGGGATCCCGGACGACGGGAGCGAAGAGTCCGAGCGAGTCAAGGCCGCACGGGACAAGCAGTCGGGGAACCCTCACGGCTTCGGCCATGGTGTGCAGTGGAGGCCGCACACCAAGTAGCCCCGGTGTCTACCTCCCGCACACACGTGCTATGCTGTTATCAGCACCAAGACCCGATGACAGGGAGGTAGGCAATGGCAACAGCGACCAAGTACAAGGTGGCGACGACCCGGCAGTTGCAGGAGATCAACAAGGTCTCCGTGATCAACGGCCTGAACAGGGGTCTCGACCCCGAGGCGTTCACCAAGCACCTGATCGACATGGACGGGATCCACGTGCTCGTGGGCTCGTACATGCTCGACAACTGCGCCACGTTCCGGACCGAGTGGCTCATCAAGTTGACCAACATCGACGAGCCAGCGACGGTGTTCATCGACACCGATCAGCGGCTGGTCGAGTCCCTTTCCGAGGTGGAGGCGGACTGAGTACTGTTGGTGCGTGCCCAAGCGTACATACCACGGCCTCAGGCTACTGATCAACGACGAGAGCCTTGACCCGCTTGTGGTCAGGGCTCTCGGTCGGATCTGCGCCAAGCGTGGCTTCATGTCGCTCAACGAACTGGTCGACACCATGTTCGGTGTCGAGGGTCGAAGGGCTTCGGCGATCGTGAAGAGGATCGACGACCTGAGGTACGCTCTGGACGAGTTGAGTGAGTTGAACCCGGACCTTCTTGAGTCCGGGGATCTGGATCCGGCCCGTAC